>Ga0123357_10000770_pt1 | contig 32362 bp, 29 predicted proteins | sample TergutEmb28metaG_FD_89873 | JGI IMG/M metagenome (GOLD analysis project Ga0123357, IMG submission 89873) | Embiratermes neotenicus P4 segment gut microbial communities from Petit-Saut dam, French Guiana - Emb289 P4 | ecosystem: Host-associated > Arthropoda: Insects > Digestive system > Gut ... | reverse complement strand
TCGGAACCTTTCGAGAGCTCGGGTCTGACCGGGCGGCGAGAGCCATACCGGCCCGCATCGGGAAGGTGAGGAGCCGTAGCCGATGATGTACGGACACGAGCAGTCAGACCTCGGCGCAGTCACCGTGAAGCCTGCGAACAAAACCCGGCGACGGGTGGCGGAGCGGGTGGAGCGAAGGCCGAGGCCCAAGGGGAGACTGGGCCAACAAGACATGTGCCGGACTTGAGAAGCCGGATCACACATGACCGACGTGTTGGACCAGCTCGGCGCGCACACGTGGTTGCCAAGCCGGCACGACCCAAGGGAGGAGCCCGGTCGCGGGAAAGCCGCACGCCGGGATCTGTGCGGGGGGCGGCCAGCAATGGCCGGCCCTACCGCGAGAGACGGGATCCTGCTTTGTACTACCTGGAAGTGAATGCTGGCGGTGAACGCTATGCCGCGAGGAGGCTGCCCCCGTTCAAAGAAGGCGGTGTCGAAGTGCGGTGTCAGATCCCAGATCGGCCTCAGAAGCAGATGATAAGGGATGTGGAGGACGGGCAAACCCGCGATATCGAAGTTCGAGGGCTGTCGTGCCGATGGCCTGACGAACCAGGCTAGGCGTTGCCTGATTGCGGATATCCGACGTAATGCCGCCGGGGTCTGCAACGCGTGGCCCTGAAATTGGATGAGTGTGAAGCGTCGAGGTATCAAGATGCCGGTGTTGAGGCGGTGTGCGCGTGTCCCTGATCCGGGTGGGAAACCGTGATGACGTGACGGCGGAACCGTTCGATGCTGTGCTTGACCGCGAGGTTGTTCACTGAGGTCGGGCTGCGGCGGGTATCGATCGGTCCGCCCATCAGGGTCATGGATGTCGGTACCCGCGGATCCCCCCCCCTTGCGCCTTCCATCACAGGGACGGCCGCGACCACCGGCACCGAAGGCTGGCCTCTGGGCGGAGCGCCGACGACGATGCGCCCCTCACTCGCCGGTCGGAGGCGCAAGCCGGGCGGCAGGAGGTGAAGTCCGGTTTGTGGCCTGCGGTTTGTTCACTCATTTGTGATCCGTCGATCGGCTGTCGCGGGGCGGAGGGGCGGGGCGCGTGGCGCTGTCGGGTGTACGCAAGGGGGAGCGGAATTCCAGTGCCTTGCGTGTGTTGTGCGGCGCCTTTTTGCAGCGGCGTCAGACGGAGGCGAATGTAACGGATGTTTGCAGACGATTATACCGTTGAAGGCCCGGCGGGTGCCGCCTATTGTCGAAAGTCATGCAGCAGGGTGCGGTCTCAGATCGCCCTGGTGCTGCACCTATTTCCGTTGATGAGGCTCGTTGATATATGATTCCGTTAGTTGTGCCCACGGTGTGCTATAATCTGGAGACGGTCAGTCACTTTTTTCGTACGGCAGCGTCCGCGGTGGCGGTCAATCTGACCACCCGGATTGAATGGGTCGAGGACCGCGACAGCAAATTTCTCAACGCCCTCTATACCGTGTTCTTCTGGAAGGGACAGCCCGGTTTTGCCGAGATCAGGTCGGGAAAGCCGGAAGACATCGACAAATTCACCAATCAGTATCACGACAGGTTCCTCAGCCGCTGGGTCGAGAAACTGGCATCGCACGGCCCGGCCGATGCCATGAAATACTATAACGCAGTGGTCGGCATTCGCGACATGGCCGTCCGGGACGGGGAGGAAACGCGCAGGATGGCGGCAGAGATCAACGACGACGCCATTGGCGAGACCAACCGGTTCATCCGGCAGCTTGCCGGCGTCAAACTGGCGGGGCGCCTGGGTGTGGTGGCGATGGATGTGGTGGGAAGCAAAATTCCCGGGCCGGTCGGTTGGGGCCTGAAAGCCGGTGCCGTCGCCGGCAACGTGATATTTGCGACCATTGACAACTGGAATGCCAGCGATTTGGCCAGGGTGGTCGCGATTGATCCGGGCGTCGACCGCAGCGCAGGGGGCGTCGCGCTTGATGAGGCAGCTGGCAGGATCGGGCGTCGGGCGCAGGGGCTGCAGGGTGCCGCGCTGGAGCGCGCGGCGGAGGCTGAGCGGATCACCCGGAATGCCGGAGTGAGCGCCGAGCGCTATGCCCAACAGCTGGCCAGCCGGATCCGGGGGCAGGCCAGGATCAGAGGCAAGACCAAGGGCCTGGCGACTGCCATGGCGCGGCGCCAGGAGGAAATTGCCGCCCAGACGGCAGCCCGGGCGTCGGCGCTCCGAACCGCGCAACTCGCCGAGGCCACCAAAGACTTCGCGCATCATGCCAGCAGTTCGATTTCGTTCATCTTTGCTGCAACGGATGTGATGGAAGCAATCCACGAATACCAGGAGACCGTCGAGGCGGCACACTAAGCGGCGCCCGAGGGATGGCATGGGCGGCGGATCGTGCGCCGTAGAGCATTCCAGGCCGGATACGGGATGGCGGTTGCTGTGCCTCGTGGGCTGAAAGCGAGACCAGGCGGTGGCTGCAGGAAGCCGCAACGTGCCGCTTGGAGATGTCGGGTTCCAGCCTGCGACAGAGCGCGTTTTCCGCCAGTTGGTGTCGCAGATGCGGCGCGAAGCGAAGGTCAGAAGCGGTCGTTTTCGGTTTTGGGAAACGTGGTGCGGTTGCGTCAGCGCCGCGGGATAAAGCGAGGGACTGCCGGCGCGCGAAAGAGACGGACTTTCCCGGCCTTTGAGGCGGGGAGCGCAGCTCGCGTGCAGCAGGCCGGTCGGCACAGGGCAGGCGTTTGTGCTCGTTGCGCAGCAGGTAGCTGCCTGGGCCGGGTACCATTTTCGCCAGGAATTGCCGCCCGGATTGGAAAGGCTGGCAGGGGCTCCCGCCTTTGCCACTGGTGACAGGCCTCCTTCATGGCGTCCGGGTCAGGCCATAATGGGCGAGGACGAACTGTGCCAGCCATTCGCGCTCGACGTCGCTTGCACCCTTCGCGATCTCGATGACTTCGCCGTCGATCTCAACGATCAGCCGCGTGCCCGCGTCGCTTTGGCGCAGACGAAGGCCCTGCATCTGGCGCAGGCTGATCGAGTGACGGATCCGCCTGGGAAAATAGTTCGGCACCCCGCCCCAGATCAGCTCTTCAGGCACCAGACACGGTGGTCGCCGACCAGAGTCGAATTCGACCGCTCCGCCGAGGAGGCGGAGGGACTGAGGTTGCGCCCGGCGCAGGGTCCAGAAGGCGAAAACGGCGCCGAAGATTCCGCCTGTTGTCCATAACAGCAGCCAGATGACAAGGAAGACGATGCGGAAGCCGTGTACTTTGCCGGAAAAGATCATCGCTGCGGCAAGGATTTCGCCTGCGCACCAGAACAGAAGCCCGACCAGGAACGGGATGGCGAGGAGAAAGCGCGACAGGCGCGGTGCAGCGGGGATGAGGATCACCGGCATGCCGTGGTCGTCGGTCCCGACGGAAATACGGGATCCGGGTGGAGGTGGGATCTTCATGCGCGGTCTCCCGGGCAATCTGGAGGGCTTGTCCGTCGGTGCCGGATGTTGAGGCCGCACGAGCCTGTCGCGCGCGGAGCCTTCCGGCGAGCGATCGGACCTTCGCGGCGAAGGAGAGGCAGATGGAGTCGGGCGATGGTCGGGGCCGCATCCTGCGTGAAGCGGGCAGTTATCACTTATCAAAACCGATGGTCTTGCGCAAGAACGGCAAATGCGCAAACGAGGATCCCTGGAATGCGGGCAGCAACCACAATCGCCAGGTGGAAGTGCCCGGAGCCCGGCTGGCCTGCTGCGGCGGCCTTGCGCGCGCGGACGGCAGTGGCCGCAGTGGTGAGGACGGTCGAGCGCACTTTGCACACAGCCCCGCGTTCTTGACCGGAAGGGCGACCGGCTTCCGGCCGCCCTTGAGCGGCGCGGGAGTCAGAACTTCGCCCCCAGGGTGAGACGGATGGCGCGCGGCTCCATGGGATGAACATGGCGGTCGCCGACTCCGTCGATTGGTTCTCCGGGCAGGCGCGAGACGTAGTAATATTCGATCTGGTTGGTATTGGCGTTGAAGAGATTGAGAACATCGAGCTGGACTTTCAGTCCGTTGTCGAAATTGTAGCCGGCCCGCGCGTTGAACACCAGGGAGGACAGGGAGCGGGAACTGTTGTCCTCGATCAGCGGCCGGGGCCCGAAATAGCGTGCCTTGACGCCGGCAAACCAGCCCTTGTCGGCACCGGCGGTGAGACCGGCGCTTGCCACCACGGCCGGTGCGCCGGGGATATAGGCCCCGGCAGGATCAAAGTCGCTGAAACGGGCATGCGTATAGGCGACATCAAGATCAAAGGACAAGAGAGGCGTCGGTTTATAATGGTTGGTCCATTCGACGCCGATGCGGCGGCTCGGCCGGCTCGCCTCCGTGGTTCCGGCATCGCCGACAAACAAGAGTTCGGAATCGAAATCCAGCAGGAACACCGACAGCGATGAAGTCAGGCCGGGAACAGCGGTGGTGCGGATGCCGAGTTCGGCGCCCCGTGAGCGCACCAGGAGCGGCGTTGCGGGAAGCGGCGTGGTCTTGTCGGTGGGGTCGACCGTGATGGTCGAGCCGCGCAGGTCGTTGCTGTGGAGGCCGAAGCCGGCATTGCCGTAGAATTCGGTCTTGAACCAGGGACCAAGCACGATTCCGGCCTTGGGGCTGGTCATCGCCGCACTTTCGGAGCCGGAATTTGCCGCTGTGTCGCTTGCCACCCTTCCGGCGAACCAGTCCTCGCGCAGACCGATACTGGTTCGGAGCCAGTGATTCCAGCGTGTGGTGCTGTCGCTCCACAGCGCCACACTGCCCTCGTTGACATGGTCGTCGCGCACGACGGACAACAGGGCGCGCTGTTCGGTGTCGTAGAGCGCGACATGGATGTCATCATAGCGGCCGGTGACACCGACGCGGGTTCTTGTGGCGAATCCGGCGAGGTTCCAGTCGAAGCTGTGGCGGACATCGAAACCGCCCAGGGTGCGGCGGTCGAGCTGGCTGAACTGATCGCCATGGACGGGATCATTGAGATCATAGGTGAAATCGTTGAAGAGCTGCAGCGCCGAGCGGATCACATAGGCGCTGACTTTGGTCTCCCCGTACTCGCCCGATTGCGCCACGCTGCCCGACAGGCTGAAGCGGCTGGCAAGGCCGCCATCGCTTGGATCCAGCGTGCCGAAGCGGTTGATGAGTCCGCTGTCGATGGCGCGCTGGGCGACCTGATCGGTTGAGGTCCAGACGTTGGAATAGGCCATCGCCGACAGGGTCACACCATCGGTGGCGGTGCCGCTGGCATAGCGCAGCACGCCGCTGATCTTGCGCACGCGGTCCGGGACCTCCCAGGGGCCGTTATAGGCGCTGGTGTCCGCTGCGACCAGCAGGTTGCCGTCGCCGACCTTGTGCGAGGCCGCCGCCAGCGCGCGGAGCCAGCCGAAGCTGCCGAAGCTGATTTCGGCAAGATTCTTCGGTAGCTTGTCAACATAGTCGATGCCGACCGCGCCGGCTGAGCCGAAATCGCCGACATCGGCATAATAGGGTCCCTTGCGTACCGAGGCAGCGCGAATCAGTTCGGGAATCAGGAAGTTTATATCAGCATAGCCCTGGCCGTGGCCGTGGGTGACCATGTTGACCGGCATGCCGTCGAGGCTGATCGCAAGATCCGTGCCATGATCAAGATTGAAACCGCGGAGGAAATACTGGTTGGCCTTGCCCTCCCCGGAATGCTGTGTGACTATCAGCCCCGGCACCAGCTCAAGCGCCTCGCCGACCCTGGAAAAGGGAACGGCATTGATCTCAGTGCCGGTGAAGCGCTGTGCGCTGGCGGCGGTGGGCGCAAGGGTCGGGCTGGAGCCGGGGGCGGCGGTGCCGCCGCTGCTGTCGCCGGCAGCGGGGGGCGTGGTGATCCCGGACTGGCCGGCTCGGGTTGCGGCGGCGCGCTGTGAGTGCAGCGGCCTTGCCGGCAGGGGTCGCGGCTTCGCCCGCGCCTGAGGTGCGGTGATGGTGACGGCGGGAAGCTCAAGCGAATTGCGTGCGGGCTGCTGCGCCAGGGCCGGTCTGTCTGATATTGTCCAGGTTGATGTTGCCAGGAATATGACTGCGGACCACATCCGCGACGCGCAGCGACGCACGGCCCGCCTCCCATTCTTGCCTCGACACGGACTAAAGAGATCCGGTATTGTCCTGTCAAGCAGCCGGAACCGGAAGACCGGAAGAGGGGCCGGCACCCGTGGGCGTGCTCGCCGGCGGCAGCCTGTCCTGTTCCTGTTCCTGCCATCGGGCTGTTTGCGGGCGCGGCATCCCTGACGGCCCGCATGTGCAGTGTGGACCGGATCGCTGCGCTCAAGCTCAGGCTGCAGCAGGGCTGCGCCACAGCGCAACCATTTTCGCTGTATGACGCAGATCCTGTCGTGCCCCTGTCGCAATCCCGGCAGCGCAGCGAGCGTTGCCGGGGGGTGGCGGCAACACCCGGGGGCTCAGCGGGGGGCGCAGACATGCCCCCTCCGGCCGGGGGCACGTCGCCGCTGCGTGGCGCCGGCCATACCTTGTGAGGTCGGTTCCGGCGCGAGACGGCGCATCCGGGTTCAGGGATGGTCCGGACCGCCGGACTGCAGACTTTGCAGTATGCTCCGGGCCTGGCTGTGTCCCTGGTCGGCTGCCCTGCGCAGCCAGAACAGCGCCGCCTGATCGTCCTGCGCGATACCGATGCCGTTTTTGTACATCGCACTGAGATTATATTGTGCCTCGGCGTAGCCCTGCGCGGCGGCCCTCTGAAACCAGCGCACCGCCTCGGCATCGTCTTTTGCCACGCCGTGGGCGGTCATATACATCATGCCGAGATTATGTTGCGCATAAGCGAGCCCATGATCGGCTGCCTTGCGCCACCAGACGACCGCCTGGGCGTCGTCCTGCGGCACGCCCTGGCCGGCTTTGTACATGGAGCCGAGATTGTTCGCGGCCAGCGCGTCGCCGTGATCGGCAGCCTTGCGGTACCAGCGCGCCGCCTCGGCATCGTCTTTTGCGACGCCGTGTCCGGCCTTGTACATGGAGCCAAGGTTGTTTTCGGCCGGGGCGTAACCCTGGTCGGCGGCTTTGCGGTACCAGGCGAGAGCCTCGCCATCGTCCTGGGTCACGCCGCGCCCGCTTCGGTACATCATGGCGAGATTGAACTGGCCGGCGGCATTTCCCTGGTCGGCGGCTTTGCGAAACCAGTGCACGGCCAGGGTATCGTCCCTGGGAACGCTGAGCTGCCCGTTGGCATGGATCTCGCCGAGACGATACTGCGCTTTCGCTTCGCCCTGTTCGGCAGCGGCCCTGACCACTGCGAGTTCGCTGCCTCCGAGCTGTCCCAGCGCGGCCCGGGCGGGTGCGAAGTCCTGATCGGCAGCCCGGCTCAGCCAGCGCGCCGCCTCCGCACTGTCTTTCTCAACACCAACTCCTTTGGCGTAGCTCACACCGAGATTGAACTGGGACTCAGCATGTCCCTGTGCTGCAGCACTTCGCAGCAGGGTCACCGCCTGTGCCAGGTCGCGGGGCACACCGCGGCCCTCGCTCAGCATCCCGGCGAGGTTGTATCTGCCGTCTGCGGATCCGTGCTCTGCGGCCTTGCGCAGCCAGCCCAGCGCTTCCTGGTCATTCGCCTTCACGCCGCGGCCGTTCTTATACATCAGGCCGAGATTGTTTTCGGCAGAGACGTCGCCCTGGTCGGCGGCTTTGCGATACCAGGACACTGCCAGCGCCTCATCCCTGGCAACGCCGCGTCCGTCTGCATAGAGCCGGGCGAGGCTGGCCTGGGCGCGCGCATGTCCCTGCTCCGCCGCCTTGCGGTAGAGGTCAGCGGCTTTGGCCTCATCCTGCGGGAAGCCCTGCTCGCCCTTTTCATAACCGAAACCGAGCCGGAACTGGGCCTCGGCGTTGCCCTGTGCTGCGGCGGCGCTGAGTTCGTTGATCGGGATGGTCAGCGGCAGGTCTTTTGGCGGTGGGTCTTTCAGCGGCAGGTCTCTTAGCGGCAGGTCTCTTAGCGGAACGGGGGGCGGCGCGTTCTGCGCCAGGGCCGGTGCGGCCACACAGAGCGCAGACAGGAGGGCAAAGGAAGCGAGAGGTTTCATGAATGGAGCCCTGGCGCAGAGAGGGAAATGAAAGGTCTGCTGGCGACGGCCCCTGCAGCAGCTTGAGGCTAGGCTTTCGTCGGTGCGGACCGCAGCGATCCGGCTTGCAATGGAACGGCTGCGAGGGAGGGCGCGATTCGCACGTCGCACAAAAGGAGGAAGAACGTGGCTCCTCTGTGGCGGCGGGCGGACGGAAGTGAGGTCGCCTTCACAATGTCGTGGCGTCTTGCGTCCGAAAGGGGAGGAAACCGCAGCATCATCGGCGAAAAGTCCCCGTTGCTTTCCAGCCGGTGCCGGGACGGCCACGATTGCGCAAGCCCGGAGTTGCTGCCAGCCTCAGATCGCGGGGCGATGACGGAGGCATCGATGGCGTTGATTCGAACGTCCATCGCGGCCCTGTGCGTTGTGCGCGGCGAAGATGCGTGAAGCGTGCGGTTTTCGCAGTTGTTGTCGCCACCCGCAGCGGAAGAGGTGGGTCTGGCTTTGTCCCGCGAGCATCGCGGGGAGCGCCTGGTGACCCATCCGGACGCCGCGCACAGCGCGGCGATGACGCAAGGATGCGGGGCGCGCGCGCGGGCGGCTTTGCGCATCCGAAAAAGGTGGGAGGGAGCTGCGCCGGAGGCGGCGGCGCCAGGCTGTGGCGAATCACGGGCAGAGAGCCCGCAAGGGCGTGATCGGGCGGTGCGGTCACAGCGGTGGCGAGGGCAGGCCGCTGACTGTCAGAGCGGCCGCAGCGGGTTTTGCGTGTGGCTGGCATGCGAAGATGGCGCTGCAACGCGGTACTGGAGAACCGACTGGAGCACCGCCATGCGCTGAGCGCAAGGCGCGACGCGCGAGGTGGGATTTCGCTTTGTTTGCCGGGCGCCAGGGCGCTATGTTTCTTCCCGGGAACGCCTGTTTGTGTGCGGTGCCGTTGCCTGAAAGCGGTAGCGGTGCAGTTTTCCTGCGTGAGCGTCGTTCGGTTGGCGGGCGGTGCGGGCTGGAGAAGATGGATGACGCGTCTTGCTGTCAATGGCCAGGTCCACGAGATTGCTGCCGATCCCGATACGCCGCTGCTCTGGGTATTGCGCGAAGAACTCGGCCTGACCGGCACCAAATATGGCTGCGGGATCTCTGAATGTGGTGCCTGTACGGTCCATGTCGACGGGGAGGCGGTGCGCTCCTGCGCGACGCCGGTGAGCACGGTGGAAGGGCGGGCCATCACCACGATTGAGGGACTGGCGACGAATGGCATTCTGCATAGGGTGCAGCAGGCCTGGCTCGACCTCGACGTGCCGCAATGCGGTTATTGCCAGAGCGGCATGATCATGGCGGTGGCGGCGCTGCTGCATGAAAAGCCGGGGCCCAGTGATGCGGAAATCGATGCCGCGATCACCAATATCTGTCGTTGCGGCACCCTGCCGCGGGTGCGTGCCGCCATTCACCACGCCGCCGGCCTATAGGGGGATGGTGATGGATTTGTCCCTGAGACCGGATCGTCGTGCCTTCGTTGTCGGCTCGGTTGCGGCCGGCCTGGCACTCGGATTTCATCTGCCTGGTGTCGCGGCGGAAGTTTCTGCGGAGGTGCCGGAGATCAACGCCTGGGTGGTGATCAGGCCCGATGACGGCGTGGTGATCCGTATTGCGCGCTCCGAGATGGGGCAGGGCACACTGACCGGGCTGGCGCAACTCGTTGCCGAGGAACTTGAATGTGACTGGTCGCGGGTGACCACGGAGTTTCCAGGGGCCGGGCAGAATCTTGCCCGGGGCCGTCCCTGGGGCAGCATGGCGACGGGTGGCAGTCGCGGCATTCGCGATTCGCACGACTATGTCCGCAAAGGCGGCGCGGCGGCGCGGCTGATGCTGGTTGAAGCTGCGGCCGCACAGTGGAATGTGCCGGTGGCGGAATGCGGGGTGACGGCGGGCGTGGTCACCCACGGGAAATCGGGGCGGCGGCTGCGTTACGGAGAACTGGCCGCCGCGGCGGCAAAGAGCAAAGCCCCTGCCGCCGACAGCATCCCGCTCAAGGACCCGAGAGACTGGACCATCGCCGGCAAACCGCTCAGGCGGCTTGATACGAAGGAGAAACTCGACGGTTCCCTGGTCTATGGCATCGATATCCGGCTGCCCGGCATGCTCTGTGCCGCGATCAAACAGTGTCCGGTGTTCGGCGGTACGCTCAAGAGTTTTGACGCGGCCGCGATCGCAGGCCTGGCGGGGGTCAGGAAGATCGTGCCGGTCGGCGACAATGCGGTTGCTGTGGTTGCCACGACGTGGTGGCAGGCCAGAGAGGCGCTGGAGCGGCTCCCCATCCGGTGGGAGGAGGGCGCCAACGCCGCCGTACAGCAGAAGACCATCGACGACATGCTTGACGCCGGGCTGGGTGACGAGGTGACGGATCAGGTCTTCGTCGGCAACAGCGTGGGCGATGCCAGGGGAGCAATCGCGACAGCGGCGCGGAAGATCGAGGCGGTCTACGCCTATCCCTATCAGAGCCACGCCAATATGGAGCCGATGAATGCCACCGCGCTTTACACCAGCGAGCGCTGCGAAGTCTGGTGCCCGACCCAGAACGCCGAAAGCGCACTGACAGCGGCAAGTGAGGCCTCCGGTCTGCCGGCTGCGAGATGCGAAATACACAAGACCTTTCTTGGTACCGGCTTCGGGCGGCGCGGCATCAGCGACTATGTGACCCAGGCGGTGCGCATCGCCAGAGAGTTGCCGGGGACGCCGGTCAAGCTGATCTGGTCGCGCGAGGAGGACATGGCGCGGGGCTGGTACCATCCGATCACCAAAGCCCGTCTGGTCGCGGGTCTTGACAGCGCCGGCAATGTCAATGCGCTTCATATCCGCATTTGCGGACAGTCGATCCTGGCCGGGCTCTTGCCCCATGCCCTGCGCGACGGCAGGGATCCGGTGATGTTCCAGGGTCTGGTCGGGGAGGGTGAGTCGCGGATCGGCTACACCATCCCCAATCTCCTGGTCGACCATGCGATGCGCAACCCGCATGTGCCGCCGGCGTTCTGGCGCGGGGTCAATATCAATCAGAACGCGATCTATCTGGAATGTTTCATTGACGAACTGGCACATGCGACCGCGACCGACCCGCTGGTGTTCCGCCGCAGGCTGATGACCGGCCATCCCGGCCATCTCGCCGTGCTCAACGCGGTTGCCGAGCGGGTGGGCTGGGACACACCGCCACAGAAGGGCGTTTTCCGCGGTCTGGCCCAGCATATGGGCTATGGCAGCTATGTTGCGGCCTGTGCCGAAATTTCGATGTCAGATGACAGGCTGAAGATCCACCGCATCGTCGCCGCCACCGATCCGGGCGTCGTGGTCAATCCGGCGCAGGTGGAGCGCCAGATCGAGGGCTCCTTTGTCTATGGTCTTTCGGCGCTGATGTATGGCGAGATCACCATCAAGGACGGCCGTGTTGAGCAGTCGAATTTCACGGACTATGAGTCGATGCGGCTGGCTGCGATGCCGGAGGTCGAATCGATCCTGATGCCGTCCGGCGGCTTCTGGGGCGGGGTGGGGGAGCCCACCATCTGTGTGGCGGCACCGGCGGTGCTCAACGCCATCTTCGCCGCCACCGGCAGGCGTTACCGCACCATCCCGCTGCGCAAACACGGGGTGAGCTTTGCGTGAGCGGGATTTTTTTTTACGAAAACCCTTGTGCCAGAGCCGGCTTCGCCAATCCGGTAAAGCTTGACCTGATTGCTCCCGCGAAGCACGGGCCGGTCTCATGGACAAATCCGGACTTTCGGGGTAAGCTAGTGAAAGCATTAGACTTTTGTCTACGTGTGAGCTTTGGCCGGGGATCCGGCCGGACGATGAAAGTGAGCGGATGACGGCAAAGACGCAGGATGAGGAATTGACCGAACGCCTCCAGCATCTGGCCAGAGCGCGGCATTGTGCCGCCCATTGGGTGATGCGTGAGGCCTTTGCGCGCTATATCGAACGCGAGGTGACGGGGCGCGGCGTGCAGGCGGGGGGCATTGCGCGTCTGTCATGACGGCATCTGCCGCGGCAGAAAGCGCAAAGCGCGAAAAATCGGGGCACGGCATTGCCGGCGGGTGGACAGCGCTGCCACCGGGGGTGGTTCAATCGGATCTGGTGTCGCTGTCGAGCGGGACGCAATAGAGTTCGAGACGGTGGTCGATCAGCCTGTATCCGAGCCTGCGCGCGATCTCGGCCTGCATTTTCTCGATTTCCTCCGAAGTGAACTCGAGGACGGTGCCGTCGCGCAGATTGATCAGATGGTCATGGTGACTGTCGCGCATCTGCTCATAACGCGCCCGGCCCTCGCGGAAATCGTGACGTTCAATGATTCCCGCGTCCTCGAACAGTTTCACGGTGCGATAGACCGTTGAGATCGAGATCTTGTCGTCGACTGCGACACAGCGACGATAGAGTTCCTCGACGTCGGGGTGGTCGGCCGATTCGGCGAGAACCCGGGCAATGACGCGGCGCTGGTCGGTCATGCGCATCCCGGTGGCGGCGCAACGCCCCTCGATTCCGGCGCTTTCAGGGGCAGGAGGTTTGAGAAGGGTCATGGTTCTTTCCGCCTGACGGACCCCTGAAGGATGGGTACCTGAAGGAGGGGTCTCCGGCCGATTCTACGACAAGTCACGACGCATCAGAAGCGCGTTCCGCTGCTCCCCGCCGGGGTCCTTATAGTAGCGTTCGCGCCGTCCGACCACCTCGAATCCACATCCGTCATAGAGACGCCGCGCCGCCTGGTTGTTTTCCTCAACTTCGAGGAAACTGGTGCGCACGCCGAGTGCGGCGAGATGGCCGAGATGGGCGAGCAGCAGGGTCACCGAAAGCCGATAGCCGCGGGCCGGCGGATCAATGGCGATCGACAGCACTTCGGCCTCGTCGGCACCGATGCGGGACACCGCGAAACCCACGGTCCGGCCCCTGAGGTTGAGGCGCTGCACCAGGGTGTTGCGTTCGGCGATCATGCTTTCGAATTCAACCTCGCCCCAGCCCCGGGCGAAAGATGCGGCGTGGATCTGCGCCAGTCGCGCGGCGTCGCGTGCGCTCGCCGCTTCAACGCTGGCGCTGTCGGTGCCCCACCAGTGTGACAGAAAGCGGGTCATGGATCGGCAACAGGCGCAAAGGAGGGCGGGGCTGGTGTGGCGTCGGGGGGGCGCAGATAGAACGGACGTGGCGGGGCACGAGGCGGGTCGGCGGCGGCTCCGAGCCGCGCCACGAGGCCTATATCGGGCGCGCAGCGGCTTTCGACGGAGAGCGGCGGCGCATGGTCGGCTCCCCAGCGCTGGGCCAGCAGGTCGGCGGCGTTGCCGACCAGGTGCAGCGGCGCAGCGCTCTGGGCGGCCCGGATGGCCACGTCAATCGGTGCTGCCAGCGGTGGCGCCAGGAGTGTGCCGTCGCCGGCGGCAATCTGGAAATAGACCCAGCCGTGGCGGGCGTCGATGGCGGCGAGGACGGGCGCGGGGCCGGGTCTGGCCGCCGCAAAGGCTGCAAGCGTCGTCACCCCGACTGCGACCACATTGGCGGCAAGGGCAAAGCCCCGCGCCGCACTGATACCAACGCGCAGCCCGGTAAAACTTCCCGGCCCGGTGGTGACAGCAATGCGGTCAAGGTCGGTGAAACGGCATTGCGCCTGCGCCATCATCCGCGCGATCATCGGCATCAGGGCTTCGGCATGCCCGCGCTTCATGGCATCGGACTGCTGTGCCAGCACGGTGCTGGAGGTGCTGTCGAACAGCGCCGTGGCGCAGGCATCAAGCGCGGTATCGATGGCGAGAATCCGCATGGTTTCGGTTCACCTTGCCCCGCCCGGAGCTGTCACACCGGCCGCACCTCGGTGACCGCAGGGATGAAGTGCCGCAGCAGGTTCTGTACGCCGTTTTTCAGGGTGGCGGTCGCCGACGGGCAGCCGGCGCAGGCCCCCTTCATGTTGAGATAGACGATGCCGTCCTTGAAGCCGCGGAAGGTGATGTCGCCGCCGTCATTGGCAACCACCGGCCGCACCCTGGTTTCGATCAGATCCTTGATCTGGTTCACGGTCTCGCGATCGGCTGCGTCAAAGAACTCGTCGTTCTCCTCGCGCTCGTCGTCCGCCGCGGTGCCGTCGGCGAAGAGCGGCGCTTCGGACATATAATGCTCCATGATGGCGCTGAGGATGGCGGGTTTGAGCTGCGCCCATTCACCGCCCGATTTTGTCACGGCGATGAAATCGCTGCCGTAAAACACGCCAGCGACGCCGGCGACATCAAACAGCCTCTGGGCCAGCGGCGAGCGCGCGGCGGTCTGGCGGGAGGCGAATTCCATGGTGCCGCCGTCGAATACCGCCCGGCCGGGGAGGAATTTCAGGGTTGCCGGATTTGGCGTGGTCTCGGTCTGAATGAACATCGCTCGCTCCAAATTGGGTCACTGGGTGGCTGCACTAGCAGATGGCAAGCGCCAATGCACGGATCAAGCCCTCGCCTGAGGCCTCATCCAGGGCTCAGGAAACCCATGATATCCTTGGCGTGTTTCATGGTGTCGGCGGCCAGGTGATGGGCCCGGGCGGCACCGTCGGCGAGAATGGCGTCGATATGGCCGGGATCGGCGATCAGGCGCCGCATCTCGCCGGCGATCGGCGACAGCCGGGTGACACAGAGTTCGGCCAGCGCGTTCTTGAAATTTGAGAACTGCCCGCTGCCGAAATCACGCAGCACATCCGCCTTGTCGCGCGACGCCAGTGCGGCGAAGATGCCGACCAGATTGTCGGCTTCGGGGCGCCCTTCAAGGCCGTCCAGTTCGGAGGGCAGTGGTTCGGAATCGGTTTTGGCCCGGCGGATCTTCTGCGCGATGGCGTCGGCGTCGTCGGTGAGGTTGATGCGGGAATAATCCGACGGGTCCGACTTCGACATTTTTCGGGTGCCGTCGCGCAGGCTCATGACCCGCGTTGCCGGCCCCATGATCAGGGCTTCGGGCAAGGGGAAGAACAGGCCGTCGGCAAAGCCGCAGGCTCGGATCGAGTCCTCGAAGTCGTTGTTGAACTTCTGGGCGACGTCGCGGGAAAATTCCAGATGCTGCTTCTGGTCCTCGCCGACCGGCACATGGGTGGCGCGATAGACCAGGATGTCGGCGGCCATCAATACTGGATAGTCATAGAGGCCGACCGAGGCATTCTCGCGATCCTTGCCCGCTTTCTCCTTGAACTGGGTCATGCGGTTGAGCCAGCCGATACGGGCGACACAGTTGAGGATCCAGGTCAGTTCGGCGTGTCCGGGAACCTGACTCTGATTGAAGATGATATGCCTGCGAGGATCGATGCCGCAGGCGAGGAAGGCGGCCGTCACCTTGCGGATATTCTGCGTCAGCGCCGCCGGGCCGCCCCAGACGCTCACCGCTGGCGTGATGGCATGGAGGTCGACCACGCAATAGATGCAGTTATGGCTGTCCTGCAGCTTGACGAAATTGACGATGGCACCGAGATAATTGCCAAGGTGCAGATTCCCGGTTGGCTGGATACCCGAAAAGACCCGTTCGATGAATGCCATGGAAGCTTTCCTGCGCGCGTTCGGGCCGTCGTTTCCAACAGCGGAGAAGCGGCGTCAAGTGCCATCATGAGGCGGTGTCGGACCGAGCGAAGAATCGCGTGCGATCCACCTCAGGTCGCCCCCGGGGCAAGCGGCACAGGGTATAGAACTCCTTTATTTCAACCCGTTAAGCCGTCCGGAGGGGCGATGGGCGTGGAATCCGGAATGCGGCGGCCGGAGAACCCGGCAGTCGGGTCTGAAACCGGGCAGGACCAGGCCGGAGCAAAGATCGGGGAGCGGATTCTCCGGGGCCGGCCTTTCCGGTGCCGGCGACGGCCGTGCGGCGTCGCTCCAGCCAGGCATTGTCGCGCGTCTTCGCAGCAGAATCGCTGCCGCGACGGTTGCGCCGGGAGGGGGGCGGATCTGCGCTGCGCTGGAATGGCCTTCGCAGCGTGAGCTTGAAATGCTGCCGCGCGCGCGGTCTAAGGGGCGCTTTCCCAAAGGGTCGCGCAAGCTGAGGAGGTCAGGGTCCATGTCTGAGGCGAAATACGATATTCTGGGTATCGGCAACGCGCTGTTCGATGTCCTGGTCCGGACCGATGAGGCCTTTCTCGCCAGTCACGGCATGACCAAAGGCAGCATGAGGCTGATCGACGAGGCGCAGGCCGCAGCGATCTACCGCGACATGGGGCCGGCCACCGAGGTGTCGGGGGGCTCGGCGGCCAACACCATGGTCGGGGTCGCCGGCTTCGGCGGCCGCGCGGCCTATATCGGCAAGGTCCGGGATGACCAGATCGGCGACCTCTTCAGCCATGATATCCGCGCCGCCGGCGTCGCCTTCACCACGAAAGCCGCCGAGAGCGGCCCGGCGACCGGCTGCTCCTATATCCTGGTCACGCCCGATGGCGAGCGCACCATGAACACCTTTCTCGGCGCGGGGCAGGATCTGTCGCCGGCCGACATTGATGCCGAGGCTGTCGCAGCTGCACGCATCACCTATCTGGAGGGGTATCTCTGGGATCCGCAGGCCGCCAAGGAGGCGTTCCTCAAGGCGGCGACGATCGCCCATGGTGCCGGGCGCAGGGTGGCGCTGACGCTGTCGGACGCCTTCTGCGTCGACCGCTACCGTGACGAATTCCTCGGCCTGATGAAGAGCGATGTGGTCGATCTGGTGTTCGCCAACGAATCCGAACTTCATGCGCTCTACATGACGTCGGATTTCGATGGCGCGATCGCCCAGCTGCGGCGCGATGTCGGGCTGGGCGTAGTGACGCGGAGCGAGAAAGGCTGTGTGGTGGCGACAGCGGCGCAGGTGCTGGCGGTGCCGGCCGCGCCGGTGGCGCAGGTGACGGATACGACCGGTGCCGGCGACCTTTTCGCTGCCGGTTTTCTCTTCGGCCATGCCTGCGACATGTCCCATGAAAATGCCGGCCGCCTGGGGGCGCTGGCGGCGGCGGAGGTGATCCAGCATATCGGGGCCCGACCGCAGGTTTCGCTCCGGGAGCTGGCGGCCCAGAGCGGGCTGTGACCTCAGGCGTTGCGGGCTGGAGGGTTTGCCCGGATCTGACCTCTGCAGAGCCGGGAGACGGCCAGGAGACAGGGGGCATCCTGGTGGGCAGCAGGGGCCAGTGACGGGAAAAAAGTCGCCTCGCCGTGAGGTGTTGAGGGCCTGCCAGCCGGCCCGGGCCGTCAAGGGGGGACAGGCGAGGCCCGATTTTTCCGCACCGCGCCTGATTTTCCGGTTTGACAGCCCGGCAGGGGTTTGATTTCTCTCCCCCTTCGTCAAACTCGGGTCGTTCGATGCAAAAGCTCTTGAGGTGGGCCGGCAAGTGGTGGCTGGGGATGATTCCGCTGGCTGTCATGTGGGGGATCGCGGTTAACAGCGGCACCGACCCGGTCAGGACCGAACTCCTGGCCCGGGCCAGCGCCGCGCTCAAAGGCCTCCCGCTGGACAGTGCCGACCCCGCCAGCCCCTGTCACGACAGCCTGATCGCGGTCGATGGCCGTGACGCTGTCCTTTGCGCCAGGGCATTTTCCGAGGACGGACGGCGGGCGACGGTTGCCGCCGTGGCGGCTGTCGGAGGTGTGCGCAAGGTCATCGACGAAACCGCACTGGTTGCCGAGGAACGTCCTTTTGTCTGGTCCGTGGAGCGCAATGTGGTGCGGGTGAAGCTGTCGGGCAGCGCACCGCTTCCAGCGGTGCAGGCGGCTCTGGTGGAGACGGCGCATAAATATCTCGGCAAGGTTGACGTCGAAGACAGCATGAAATTCGCCCGCGGCGCGCCGCCGCACTTCGAAGCCGCAGCCACGCTGCTGGTGGAGCAGATCGCCCGGCTGCAGAGCGGCTCCATCCGGATCTCGGACGGCAGCGTCAGCCTGTCGGGCATGGCACGCGAGCTGGGCGATCGGGAAGCCGTCGCCGGGGCGCTCACGACCCTGCCGGAGGGGTTCACCGTCGCAGCCAACGACATCAAGGCCCCGCCTTATGTGTTCCAGGCCTATAAGGATCCGGTCGCAGGGACCGTGAGCCTGAACGGCTATGTTCCCGATGACAATGTCCATGCCCGGATCGCGACGGCAGCAGCGTTCAAATTCTTTGATGAGAAGGTGAATGATAATCTTAAACGCAGCGCCGGGGCGCCGGGCTCTTTCGGCAATGCTGTGGTGGCGGCGCTGGGCGCATTGTCACGGCTGTCGACCGGGACGCTGGAGATTTCCGACAACGAGGTTCAGCTGAAGGGCGCAGCGCTCTATGACAATGCTGCGGAGGACATTCGCGTCGGGCTGGGCCGGGAATTTCCGGAAGGCTGGCACTACAAAGCCGAGATCTGGCTCAAGCCGGTGCCGGCGCAGTATGTTGACGGCCCGGTGTGTCAGCAGCTGTTTTCGGATCTTGCGGCCAAGGGCCGGATCCGCTTCGAATATGCGGGCGCCGAGATCAACCGGGATTCGCTCGGGATGCTCGACCGTGTGGTGGAAACCGCGATGCGCTGTCCGAGCGTCAATGTCGATGTCATCGGTTATGATGACGGTGATGGCGATGCGTCGGCCAATCAGGCCCTGTCGCAGAAGCGGGCGCAGGCGGTGGTCGGTTTTCTGGTTGGCGCGGGCCTTGCCGAAAGCCGCTTTACCGCGCTTGCGGCCGCGCCGCCGGCACCTTCGAAGGAAGGCGAGGACAGGAAACCCGGTCGTCGTATCGAGTTTGTAGTCAGGTCACCGGCTCCTGCCGTCAAGGGCGATGTCAGCAACGAAGTCAACGTTCCCGCTCCCTGAAGATTTCGGGGGGCGTCAGGGGAATCTGCAAAACAGGGGAGGAAAGCCATGCTCTTTCTGCTGTCATTCCATTGGGGCTGGCTCACCGGCGCGGTTCTCCTGGGGCTGGCGATGGGGTGGATATCGGTGGTGCAGTACGACAGCCCGCTGTCGCGGCAGGTGGTGCGGGGCCTCGGCAGCGGCGCGCTGGTGGTGGTGGTGGCAGCCTGTGTGCTGGCCTTTGCCGAACTCCTTCCCGGACGCTTCGGCTACGGGCTCGATCTCGCTCTGGTGATGCTGGCCACCTATCTCGCCGGCTGCCTCATCGGGGCTCTGCTGCGCGATCGGGTGGTGTCGCGCACGAGTCCGGCCCCGGATCCCGGCCGGGTCGCTGGTGAGGGATCAAATCGTTAACCGGCACGGTCGCAGGATGACAGGGAGCGACGGCCTGTGGGCCTGCGTTCCATTGCCAATTCTGTACCGGGCGAGAGTATTTTGGTTCATTGTGACGGGTATCACCTGGCGACGAAACGCGCTACCACGGGCCTGGCAGGTCTGGCGGTCCGGGCAGGCCGCAGATCAGCCAGCCGGACTGGCGTTTTCGAGGTCCTGATGTTGGCAGCCCTCCGCAGGATGGTTGCGGTTCTGTGCCATAAGCAGATCCTGCACCGGCTCGCCGTCGTGATCAGCGTGACGGTGATCGCCTTTGCCTGCTTCGTGCTCTACCGCATGCTGCCCGGCATCCGATCCGAACGGGTGATCCTGGCCATCGAAAACACCACCCTGCCGCAGATTGCTCTGGCCGGCCTGTTCGTTGCCGCAGGCTATTTCACCCTGACTTTTTATGATCTGTTTGCCACCCGCGCGATCGGGCAGAGCCAGGTGCCCTATCGGGTCAATGCGCTCGCCGGTTTCACCAGCTATTCGATCGGCCATAATCTCGGCTTTTCCGCCTTCACCGGCGGAGCCGTGCGTTACCGGATCTATGCGGCAGCGGGCCTCAACGCCATCGACGTGGCCAAGATCTGCTTCCTCGCCGGCCTTACCTTCTGGCTCGGCAATGCTGCGGTGCTGGGGCTCGGCATCGCCTATCACCCGGAAGCCGCCGCTGCGATCGACCAGATGCCGGCATGGGTCAACCGGGTGCTGGCGCTGTTCATTCTCGCCGGTCTCTCCGCCTATGTGCTGTGGGTGTCGGCCAGTCCCCGGGTGGTGGGGTGGGGCGCCTGGACCGTGGTACTGCCAGGCGGCCTGCTGACGCTGCTCCAGATCGCCATCGGCATTATTGATCTCGGCTTCTGTGCGCTGGCGATGTATGTGCTGCTGCCGGCGGATGCCAATCTCGGCTTTGTCGTGGTCGCGGTCACCTTCGTCTCGGCCACGCTGCTCGGCTTTGCCAGCCATTCGCCCGGCGGGCTCGGTGTGTTCGATGCCGCGATGCTGTACGGACTGGAGCAGTTCGATCACGAGAACCTGCTGGCGGCGATCGCGCTCTATCGTGTGCTCTATTATCTCACGCCCTTTTTCATCTCCGTGATTGTGCTGACAATCCGGGAGTTCCTCAGCCGTGGCGGCGAGCCGGCGGACGATCCCGCCCGCCCGGATAACGGCGGCGCGCAATAATATTTCAAAACAGACTCTGAGGGCGGACACAGACTGCCGCTTTGCCGGCGGCAACTGAGGCTGGTCAGAAAGCCCGGCCGGAACTCAGCGCTCGCCGGATTTGGCGACGCTGCGGCGGCGTTCGCTGACCGGCTGATAGGCAACGCGGGAATGCTGGGCGCAATAGGGCAGTCCGCTGACCGATCGGGCGCCGCAGAAAAAGAAATCCGGGCTTGAGGGGTCGCCGATCGGCCAGTGGCAGGTCGCCTCGTTCAATTCCAGCAGGGTCATGCGGTGGTTGATAGGCGTGACATTGTCATGAACCACGGGCTGCGGCATCACCTCGATCGCAATCTCGACCTCGGGGGCGACCTCGAAATCCTCGGCCAGCGCCGTATTGCCCTGGGTTGCCGGTCGCGACCGCACCACCGGGGCGACATTGCGGGGTTTGCGCGGCGCACGCGGGGTGGTGGGTGCCGCGGTGGTCGAGGCCATCGACGGTGGCCGCATGCGGCTGGCGAGGCCGAGACGATGGACTTTGCCGATCACCGCATTGCGCGTGACATTGCCGATCTCGCCCGCGATCTGGCTTGCCGAAAGTCCGGAATCCCAGAGTGCCTTCAACTGCTCAACGCGATCGTCGGACCAGGTCAAAACTGTCATTTTAGCCTTCCTTCGCTCCGCGTCGGTGTCGAGCGGGGCAACGATGCAACCAAACCGGTGGATACGCTCCGAATCCCCCAAAGCTCGCCGACGTGACTGCACGCGGACGTTCACTCAAGATTACAAATGGCCCAGGGTGATCAGAGCCGCCGCACGAAATGTCGTATCTGATGAATTAAACGCTACAATATGGCGTGAGTCGCGCGCAAGAGTCCGCGGTGCAGCGTCCACATGTTCCTGATTCGCTTCGACTCCACGGAGCCTGAAAGGGGGCAAAACGGGGCATTTGGCGGCGAAAACCACCGAATTAATGTGGTCGGGGAGGTGGAAAACCCTTAAGGGGGCGCCGATTTCTATTCCCGTTCAGGATTTTTTTCGCCGCTGTGGCGGGGGATCCACAAGCCGTGGCGGCACCGGGCAGGCAGGCAGAAAGCCCCCTTGCGCCCTTCCAGCCATGCCGTCGGCCGCCGCCATGCGCGGATCCGGCCTGGCTGCCATTGACAGCGCAACCGCCAGGCATAGAATAGCCAGCGTGCCGCCTTGAAAAGGCGGCACTATTCGTTTTTCGGGCAACTGATGATTGCAGCCTGTGATGCTGTGCTGCAACCCTGCCCGAGGTAAAATTCAAGTGATCGCCATGACCGACAGCGCACCGACCCATCTTCTCCCCGTTTTTGCCCGTGCCGATATCGGTTTTCTGCGTGGTGAGGGCTGCTGGCTGATTGGAACCGATGGCAGGCGTTATCTCGATTTTTCCTCCGGCGTGGCCGTCAATGCTCTGGGCCATGCCCATCCGGCTCTGGTTGCGGCCCTCAAGGAGCAGGTCGAGCGGCTCTGGCACATGTCGAATCTGTTCCAGAGTCCGGACGGGGAGCGCCTGGCGGCGCGACTTTGTGCCCGCAGTTTTGCCGAGACGGTTTTTTTCTGCAATTCCGGTGCCGAAGCGGTGGAATGCGTGATCAAGATGGCGCGGCGCTATCACGCGGCCCGGGGCAGAGCGGAGCGTTACCGCCTGATCACCTTCGAAGGCGCCTTCCATGGCCGCACTCTGGGGACGCTGGCGGCGACCGGCTCGGCGAAATATCTTGAAGGCTTCGGTCCGCCGCTTGATGGTTTTGACCAGGTGGCGCATGGCGATCTGGATGCGGTGAAGAAGGCGATCACGGCTGAAACCGCTGCGATCCTGATCGAACCGGTGCAGGGGGAGGGTGGCGTGCGTCCGGCACCGCCGGCCTTCCTGCGTGGTCTGCGTGAACTCTGCGACGCCCATGGCCTGCTTCTGGCTCTGGATGAGGTCCAGACCGGCATGGGCCGCACCGGCGAGCTGTTTGCCTATCAGCGCTCAGGGATTGCTCCGGATGTGATGGCGCTGGCCAAGGGGCTCGGCGGCGGCTTTCCCATCGGTGCCTGTCTGGCCACAAAAGAGGCGGCCAGTGGCATGACACCAGGCTCGCATGGCTCGACCTTCGGCGGCAATCCGCTGGCTGTGGCCGCGGCCAATGCCGTTGTCGACGTCATGGAGAGCGACGGATTTTTCGCCCATGTCATGAAAATGTCGCTGTTGCTCAAGCAGAAACTGGCTGCGGTGTGCGACTCGCACCCGGGCGTGCTCGGTGTCGTGCGCGGTGAAGGGCTGCTGCTTGGCATCCGTGCGGTGGTGCCGGCGGGGGATCTGGTGGCGGCCCTGCGCAAGGAGGGGCTGCTCACGGTTGGAGCCGGCGACAATGTGGTGCGTTTCCTGCCCCCGCTGGTGGTGGGTGAGGGCGAGATCGAGGAGGCGGTGATCCGGCTTGATCGCGCCTGTGCCGCCATCCGTTCCAGTCAGCACGAGTCGGTCGTCCGATGACCCAGACCCCACGGCATTTTCTCGACATCAGCGAGCTTCCGCAGGCGGAACTCAGAAACATGCTCTCGGCCGCAGCGGCGATGAAGGCGCGGCTCAAGACCGGCGGCATCGAAACCCGGCCGCTGGCAGGCAAGACCCTGGCCATGATCTTCGAGCGGCCCTCGACCCGCACAAGGGTGTCCTTCGATGTCGGCATGCGCCAGCTCGGCGGCGAGTCGATCATGCTGACCGGGGCCGAGATGCAGCTCGGTCGCGGTGAGACCATCGCCGATACGGCGCGGGTGCTGTCACGCTATGTCGACGTGATCATGATCCGCATTCTCAGCCATGACGCCCTGCTCGAACTGGCGGCCCATGCCACCGTGCCGGTGATCAACGGACTGACGCGACGCTCCCATCCCTGCCAGGTCATGGCCGACCTGTTGACCTTCGAGGAGCGCTGCGGCCCGATCGCGGGCAAGACCGTGGCCTGGAGCGGCGACGACAACAACGTGCTGGCATCCTGGGTCCATGCCGCACAGCGTTTCGGATTCACCCTCAATGTTGCCACCCCGCCCGAACTGGCGCCGAAAAAGGCGCTGCGGGACTGGATCCGGGAAAACCAGGCGCCGGTGGTGCTCGGCAATGATCCGCAGGCCGCGGTGCAGGGCGCCCATTGCGTGGTCACCGACACCTGGGTGTCGATGGGCGACAAGGAAGGCGGGCGGCGGCAGAAAGCCCTGCAGCGCTTCCAGGTCAATGCCGAGCTGATGGCGAAGGCGCGGCCGGATGCGATGTTCATGCATTGCCTGCCGGCCCATCGCGGCGAGGAAGTGACCGGGGAGGTCATTGACGGGCCGCAATCGGTGGTGTTCGACGAGGCCGAAAACCGCCTCCATGCCCAGAAGGGCATTCTGGCCTGGTGTCTTGGAGACGAGGCCTGATCCGGAGGGCTTCGAGCGCCAGTTGCGCCGTCCAGTGGTGCCTTTCAGTCGTGCACTTCAGTTGCACCCTTTCCTGGCCGCAGCAGTTTGCGGAGGTGGAGCGTGAGTTCTTTGCAATCCCAGGCCGATGACCAGGCTGCGTCAAGCCGGGCACCGTCGATGGTTGCCGTCGACGATGTGGTCCAGCCCTTCCAGATCGAGGGGCTCGATGTCCGCGGCCGCATCGTGCGGCTTGGGGCGGCGCTTGATGACATCCTCCGCCCCCGCGACTATCCGCCCCCGGTTGCCCGGCTGTTGGGCGAGGCCGTGGTGCTGGCGAGCCTGCTGGGTTCCGCCCTGAAATTCGAGGGCCGCTTCATTCTGCAGGCCCAGACCGACGGGGCGGTATCCTTCCTGGTGGTGGACTATCGCACCCCTGGGCATTTGCGCGCCTATGCCCGCTATGACCAGGCAAAGATCGAGGCGGAGCCGAACGCCACGCCGGCGAGCCTGCTCGGCCGCGGCCATCTGGCCATGACCATTGATCCCGGTGCCGAAAAAAGCCGCTATCAGGGTATGGTGGCGCTGGAGGGCGAGGGGCTGGAACAGGCGGCGCATGAATATTTCCTGCGCTCGGAACAGATCCCGACAAGGGTGCGGCTGTCGGTCGGCGCGGAGTGGCGGGCAGGCGAGGGGCGATCGCGCTGGCGCGGCGGCGGCATGCTGCTGCAGTACCTGCCGGCGGCCTCACCGCAGGCGCAGAGCGCCGGGGGCACCGGCGCCGAGGATGCCTGGAACGAGGCGCGCTCCCTGATCAATACCGTGAGCGATGTCGAACTGCTTGATCCCGAACTTTCCGGGGAGCGGCTGCTGTTGCGCCTGTTTCATGAGCGCGGAGTGCGGGTGTTGGCCGAAAGCGCGGTCACAGCCCGTTGTTCGTGCTCACGTGAGGCGGTTTGCGCCATGCTGGCGGGCTTTTCACCATCCGACCGCGCCGACATGGTCAAAGACAGCGCGGTCGAGGTCAATTGCGAGTTCTGTGGCTCGAGCTACCGCTTCACGCCGCAGGAACTCGGATTGCCCGTCTGATCCGGTGCCTGTGCCGCGCTCAGCGCCAGGCGCTGAGCCTCCTGAGGGACAGGTTTTCCCGGCTTTATCCCGAGGCCTGCCCACAGGTTAACCAGCGCTTTTCGAAGGGTTTAAGGCGTATTTATCCAGAGGCTTTTCCCGGTTTTGTCCACCGCTTTAAAGGATGTTTTCAAAGGCTTTGCTGCGGCGTTTTCCCGGGCCTGTGCGGCATTTATCCACCCCGGTTTCCACAGGCGGAGTGCGGGCTTTGAGGGCTGCGCAGGGAGCTGTGGCAAGGTTTTCCGTGAGCCCGGGAAAGTGGAGGCGGGCTTGAGATCTGGCCGCCTCATGACAGGTGCCGGTTAAATCCGTAAGGCTGTCTTGCGCCGGCGTGCGATGGGCCACGGCCAGCATCGCAGCTTCCTGCCGCATTTCATCCGACAGTTGTGCCTTAAAGTGGCTGCCGATGCACTGCCGCCTTGTGGCCCCGTGCCGGTCTCCAGGGCATTGATGGGCCTGTATTGGACGGACAACGACAATTGCTGCGCCACCACAGGCACACGGGCATGGGCAGGGAGCCGGTTGTCGGTGTCTTCATCGCATCGCAGGAAGTCTTCCTGCACAGCCAGCCTGCAGCGCAGCAAAGCGTCACAGGCGGTTTTTCCCCCTGTTTTTGCCAAACTTCCGCACAGGCTGAGGGAGCCTTTATCCCGGGCGTTATCAGGCCGGTTTTCCCGGTATTTCTCCCGCATTTATCCCGGTTTTAATCACAGGGTTGTGAGCCGCCCGGGCGGCTTGTGCACAGGCGCTGCCGCCGTCCGAGGCAAGCCTGCCGCGCGGCTTCCCCTGCTGCCCCCCAAGGCATTGATGGTAAAGATCAGGATCGGGTTTATGCGACGCCCGGGATCCGCGATCTGCCTTCCCTGTTGTCCACAGTTTCTCCCCCCATTCGCGCCGGCTTTTCCACCGGGTGCCGGTGGTCGCAGATCCGTGCCCGGGTACTGGAAAAATCACAGGTGGCTTTTTGCGGTCACCGGCCGTAATCGTCTTTGCGGTCCGGTCCTTTCGGGTCAGATCTGGCGAACTCATCGCATGTGACGGGATCGCGATGCCTGCAACCAAATCAGGCCGCTTCATTGCCGCCCCGGTCAGAACCGCGGAGCGAAGCGTCAGCATCGGTGAGGCCGCACGCGTGCTTGGGGTCTCGATCACCACATTGCGGCGCTGGGAGGCGACAGGGAGACTGCAGGCCAGCCACACCACGGGCGGTCACCGTCGCTACGACCTGGCAAAACTGCGCCCCGAGATGTTTCGGGCCGAGGCCGAAGCCGCAGCCATTGCGCGTACAATTGCGCTGGCCAGCGTGGCCGGTGACAGCGACAGGCAGGATCTGGAACGGCAGAAGAAACTGCTGGCGCGCTATTGCGGGCGCCAGGGCTGGAGCTTTCGGCTCATCACAGATCCCGGCGGAACTCTGGCACTGCGTCGGAAGGCGCTGACGGGCCTGCTTGAGGCCCTTGCCTCAGGAGAGATCGACCGCCTCGTTATCACCGAAAAGGATCGCCTGCGGCGGCTGGGCGGCGAAGGCATGTTTGCCATCTGCGAAGCCGGCAGGGTGGAACTGGTGATGCTCAACCAGAGCGGGGATGGCGCCCCTGACGAGGGCATCACGGCGCCACCGGCGCAAAATCCGCGCGGAGATGTGCTGGAATTCATCGCCGCCTTCGCCGCGCGGATCGCTCCGGTCACGAAATAGTGGCCATAGGGATCCGTCCGGCATGAGCCGACCTTGCTGTCCTCGTGAGGTTTCACTCCGGGAGATGGGCTGCAATCGGATAGGTGCTGCGACAGGTGCTGACAGGCGCTGGTGGCCGGGGTGACCGGAGGAGGGCGCACAGCGACAACGGCTGCACGCCGGGGAGCCGATGGGGGCTGCGAGGCCTGCAGCCCCCGGCAGCCCTGAGTTCTGTTGTCGGGCGGCCTTCCTGCGCCAGTTTGATGCCGGAAGGCGATGGCCTGGAGCCGGCGGCAGGGTTGCGGGCAACCGTGCAGCCAGTAACGGCTGCCGCCGGATCACTGACCGTGGCGGGTCTTGAGTTTGTTGAGGCTCTGTTCCACGGCAGCGATTGCCGCCGCCTGCTGTTTTGCCGCGAAGGCCAGTGCGCAGCTCTCTACCGTGAACTGCATCTCGCCATAACGACCGGCGCAGTCTTTGAGGACGGCTTCGCGCTCGTCCGGATGATCCATATAGTAGTCGGTGGTCTTGCCCGGATCCGGCTCGGCACTGAAGCCGAGACCGGTGGAAAGACAGAGCAGGAGAGTGGCGGTGAGTGCGGTCTTCATGTCGGGTCTCCAGAGGTTTGGTGTGGGACGAGAGTGTCGTCCGCCCGGATCCGTGTCTTGTGCTGAGAGGTGAGGACCGGAACGGATGCCACCCTGAACGGGTGGGCTCCACGCTATCGCCTTGAGCCTTGATGTCATTCCCCTGGACAGGGGATTGCCGGGAGACGTTGGCGCATCACGGTGGAAGACGAATCGGGATATCTGACGCAGCCTCTGGAGCCGTCTCCGGAGTCTGTGCTGGAGCCTTGCGTCTTACGTTGCGCAGGAGAGTTTTCCAGGCGCGGCTCTGATCACGGAGGATCTGTGTTCACTGCGGCGGGCCTCAGCGTGTGGGAAGGCCATGTTCGACGGCAGCGAGCGCCTCGGCCTGCCGTCTGGCAGCAAAAGCAGGTCGCGCGACTTCCCGACCGTGAACGGCATATCGCCATAACGTGTCGCGCGGCAGTCCGCGCAGGACAGCTTCGCGCCCGTCCGGATGATCCATGGAGTCGTCGGCGGTATTGCCTGGATCCGCCTCGGAGCGGGCACCGGGTTTGGAGGAAAGACGGTTGCCACGAGAGTTTGGTCCCTCAATGTCGCCGGGTCGCCAACCAGCCGGCATGGACCCAGAAATCTGAATTCAAGCGTGACGGGCGGCGCGTCGGAGGATGGCTTGAGCGTATAGGCTGAGTTGACATCGCCGATGAGTTCGATTGTTTTTGATCGGACCGTCAGGACATAGCCGTTGGCGGTCCTTCGGAGATCCCGTTTGCCGTCCGACTGAAGATGGAAGAACGCGCCGCCAAGCTTCTGTTCCGATATCGCGTCGACGCATTCGCGGAAGAAGACGGTGCTGGTGCCGGCGAGGAGACCCTTGCCGGCCACGAGTCTGGCTTCCCAGAAGCCGGATTTCCGGATCGGCATGCCCCCGGACTGTAACGATATTGCGGAGAGGGTTGCATGGAGGGCAGCGCCCCCCAATAGAAGGAGGGCAGCGCCCCACACCAGAATGATTCGTTGCATGGACTGGCCTTCCTGGCCTGCCGGTGTTGCTGTTGTGAACGCACGCTGACGCCAAAGCGGATCGTCAACTGAAAATACGATTGTTTCTGGTGGAGGAAAGGCCGCCCACATGTTGCCTTCGGGCCCTTAAGGAATTTGATGAATCGAAAGTGACCTCGGAATTTCGAATTTCCGATTCCCTTGCCGGCAGAGCTGGCATAAGCCAGTCGGCATGTGTGAAGAAGTGACTGAACGAACTGAGATACTTTGCCTGTTTCTCAGCGAGCGGGGGCTGCGACTCTTTGCCTCAGGAGGGCCAGACTGGCTGCCATGGCAGGATTGCCGCGGTTGCGAGAGCGACGGGGATAGCGCCGGGCACGATACAGCGCGGGCTCAAGGGAGCGAGGAGCTTCGAAGCGACGAGACGATGCCACCCGAACGGATACGGAAGCTGGCGCAAAGCGCAAAGCCAGGGGTTGAAACCGATACGACCTTGATGGCGGATCTCTGCCCGCTCGTCGAACCCGAGACCCGGGGCGCCCCGGAGTCATCGCTATTTTGGGCCTCCCGCCATTGGCGGTCGCACCCCATGCACCGGAGTGCAACAATGGACCGCGCCTGCGCCATCTGTCGGGGCCGCTGGTGAGGGCGAGGGGCGGCTGGGAAGGCGTTTTGCGGTCGCCGGCAAAGTCTCTGAGGCCGGCGATACCGCCTCCCGGCTCGGGTTGCTCTGAGGGTCAATCAGGGTCGCGTTGATGATCAAGACGCGCGGATCAAAACCGATAGAGTCCATCTATCCTCCATCGCAGGGCGTCGGTGGCCCGTCCGGACCCGACGGGCGGGCTCATTCAACCGTGCCTTGAGAAGCCATTGATCAAAGTTGAATGATGACGACAAATCCAATCAAACGAGTCTGCGTTGCTGGTGCCGGTGCGATCGGCAGTCTGTTTGCCGGTCACTTCGATAGCGTGGCGGTGTCGACGGTGCTGACCCGGCGCCAGGAGCATGCCGATCAGCTCAACCGGCTTGGTCTCAGGGTCAGCGGCAAGTCCGAGCGCCAGGCGCGCGTGATTGCCTCGACCAATCCCGCCGATCTCGGCGACGTGGACCTCGTCATCATCGCCACCAAGGCGAGCGCGGTGGAAGAGACTGCAAAAAGCATGAAGGGCCACTTCCCCAATGCGCTGGTGATGACGGTGCAGAACGGGCTTGGCTGTGAGGAGGTTGTCGCCCGATATGGCGACTGGCCGATCCTGTCTTCCGTTACCTTCATGAGCGGCAATCGCCATTCCGATGTTCATGTCGAATATGAACTGGATACGGCGACCTGGATCGGACCATGGGCAAAACGGCATGCCAGCTATGCGCAGGCGCAAGCTGTCGCGGCCCTGATTGAGGCCGCCGGGCTCAAGGCGGAAGCCTTTCCCGACCTTCTGCCGGCGCAGTGGTCGAAACTGATTTTCAATGCCACCATCAACAGCATCTCGGCGATCTCCGACCTGCCGCATGTCAGGTCCTTCGCGCAAACGGGCGCGTTTGGCGATCTGGGCCATCTGGTCCGTGCCATGATGGATGAGGGCAAGCGTGTTGCCGAAGGCCTTGGCATAAAGCTGTTTGAGGACCCCTGGGAAATGAACGTCAAGGCGGTCGATCACGGCCAGACCGGAGATGACGACTATGCCCACGCTCCCTCCATGCTTGAGGATGTGCGGGCGCGGCGTCTGACCGAAGTGGACTGGATCAATGGCGCCATCGTGCGTGGAGCGGCTGAAATCGGCCTGCCGGTGCCGATCAATGACACGCTGTTTCGGCTGGTGAAGGCACGCGAATCGAGCTGGCGCCTCAACCGGGGCAGCGGTCACGGCAGCGCGGCGGCCTCGCAGTCGAAGCCGTGAGCGCGAAGGGCGCAATAAGAGAGACGGTCGAAACCCCTGAAACGCAGACACAGCCCTGAAATGAGCTGGCGGGAGTGATACGATGAAAATATGCATTGTCGGATGCGGCGCGATCGGCAGCCTGTTTGCGGCCCATCTGGCGCGGCTGGAGGATGTCGAGGTCTGGGCCTATGACCCCAACCAGGCCCATGTCGATGCCATCAACGCCAACGGCCTGCGCCTCACCGGGATGTCCGACCTCGTCGGGCCGGTGAAAGCGCGGAGCAATGCAGCCGAGATTCCGCCCTGCGACTTCGGTATCGTCGCCGCCAAGACCCTGCATACGCGGAGCGCGATTGAAGCGACCGCGCATATTTTTGCCAATGGTGCAGTGGCCTCGGTGCAGAACGGTGTCGGCAACGAGGAGATCCTTGCCGAATATGTCGGTCGGGTCATTCTCGGCACCACCTTTCCGGCCGGCCATATGACGGCGCCCGGGGTGGTCAACCAGGATACCGGCGGCAAGACCTGGATCGGCCCGTTTGCGGGAAAACCGGCCACCATGGCGGAGGTCGAGCGTCTCAGTGAGGCCATCAACCGCTCCGGCATGATCTGTGTTCCCATGGAGGATGCCCGGGGTGCGCTGTGGACCAAGCTGATCTTCAACTCCGCCTCCAACGCCGTCGGTGCGCTGACCCGGCTGCCCCATGGCATTGCCTGTGAACAGGCCTGGCCGCTGATGCAGGCGCTGGCCAAGGAAGGCATGGCGGTGGCCGATCGGCTCGGCGTGGTGCTCGACGGTGACCCGGTGGCGCTGCTGGAATACGGCAGAAAGGTCGCCTACCGCCACAAGCCGAGCATGCTGCAGGACGTTCTGGCGCGGCGCCTGACCGAGGTCGACGCCCTCAACGGCGGCATCGCCCGGATCGGCCGCGAGATCGGCGTCCCCACCCCGCTCAACGAAGCATTGGCCGAGACCATCAAGGGTCTTGAGCATTCCTGGACTCTGGAGGACTAAGCCCGTGAACGCCCATATCAATCCTTTCGCCCCCAGCCCGGCGGAAATCGCGCGCCGCTATCACAATGTCCGTCAGGCCATGGCGCAGTCCGGCCTCGACTATCTCATCGTCTCGGGCAGCGAATATACCGGCTTCGAAGGCGCCGTGCGTTATATGTGCGGGTTCCATATCCTGCATCGCTACGCCTATGTCATCGTGCCCCTCAACGGTGAGCCGGTGGCGGTGTTTCCGCGGGAGGCCACCTGGGTCGGTGATCACAGTGCCTGTTTCGTCGCCAATCGCGAATTCCCGGCCCATTGCGGCGAATGGATGGCCGGCTATCTCAGGGACAAGGGTGCTGCGAAGGTCGGCGTCTATGGCCTCGAATACGTCATGACGGTGCGCGATTATGCCGCATTGCGCAAGAGCGGCATCGAACTGATCGACTTCGACACGAAATTCGATTACGCGCGGGCGCAGAAGAGCGAGGAAGAACTGCTCTCGGTGCGCCATTCGATGGCGATCAACAAGGCGGGCGTGCTCGCGGTGCTCAGAGCCTATCGCGAGGGAAAGAGCGAAGCCGAACTGATGGGCGTGGCCGAGGAGCTGTTCGCAGCCGCCGGAACCGCGCGCAAGACCATGGACATGATCTGCACCGGGCCGGACGGCTCGCTCAAGCCCCAGATGGTGTTTCCGACCGGGCGCAAGGTGCAGGACAGTGACGCCCTGGTCTACGGGCTGGAGATCGCCGGCGAAGGCGGCCACTGGGTCGAGTTCTCGCGTGTGCTGGCGCCGCGGGGGGTGGATGCTGTGACGGCGGAGATGTTCACCGCCTACCAGGAATTCCACGAACTGGTGAAGACCCATATGAAGGCCGGGACCACCGCCCAGGACGTGCACCGCCTCTGCTCGAAGCCTTTCGAGGAGCGCGGCTACCGGCTCGGGCATGTTTCGGGACATTCGATCGGCATGACCATGATCGAGATGCCGCGGATCGGTGAGGGCTTCGACTTCGTTCTCCCTGAGAACATGGTGTGCTCGATGCATCCGCATATCATGACGGAGGACCGTACCCATTCGCTCTATTTCCAGGAAACCTATCGCGTCGGTCGCGACGGCGGCGAGCCCATGTCGGGGGTGCCGATCCGGATCTACCAGGGCGGCGAAGAGGTGTTCTGAGAGGAGATCCCGGTCTTTCGGCAAAAGATACCATGGGGAATGAAGGCCGCCGCCGGTTGCCAGGATTTCCTGAGGTTCTCGAATGGAGGCACGATACACACAGCAGGGTGCCATTCATGTTGATCTTGCAGCGATTTTTGTCT
>Ga0123357_10000769_pt1 | contig 32386 bp, 25 predicted proteins | sample TergutEmb28metaG_FD_89873 | JGI IMG/M metagenome (GOLD analysis project Ga0123357, IMG submission 89873) | Embiratermes neotenicus P4 segment gut microbial communities from Petit-Saut dam, French Guiana - Emb289 P4 | ecosystem: Host-associated > Arthropoda: Insects > Digestive system > Gut ... | reverse complement strand
TGGTCTTTGTTTTCAAAATTTATTTCAACAAAATACTTGAAATGTTTTCCCAAATTGCGTACGGCAGAAGTTTTCCCAACCTGACGGGCGCCGCGAAGCATCAACGGCTTGCGACGCTTTTCACTGCTCCATTTCAGTAAAGTATTGTCAATGTTCCTAATAAAATAATCCATATTTATTATTCCGTAAAAATATGGGGCAAAGATACAACTTTTTCCGTAAAAATACTACCCGAAAATTGCAACTAAACCATAAAAATACTACCCGAAACAGATGCGATTTCTGATGGATTCTTTATTCACGTTCCCATGCCGGAAAGATTAAACACATCAGTCAACCCCAAATCAAACCGTCCGTCCGACATTACTTCCGGTATGTCACTCCGTAAAAATTTCAGATCAAAAACGCCGGAGAGAATTACTCGGTTTTCTTTTTCATCGACACTCAATAACTGCGCCCGCTTGAAAGTTAAATGACCGGATAAGATAGACAACGTCTCTGTTTGAGAATCTCGTGTCATTTTCACTTCGCAGGACACGTCGGTTAAATCAATATCCTTTTTATCCAAAGCCATTAAATCCTGATATTCGTTCATCGGAGAAGACGGAAAAGAAAAAGTCAGCGACATCTGGTTATCATTGTAATACCATGAATTATACCCTGCGCCTGCATGAGTAGCGGGAAAAAAATCAATCCGCAGCAAATGCCTGTTATCCATTTTTTCATCTGAGTATTTATTTATGTTTATATCAATATAGATGAAAAAAACGACAAAAACGTTGCATGAGAGATGAAAAATTTTTTCAATTTCCCAATATGAACGACAAATCGTCTTTGGAACTTAATTCTTTGGTAATTTCTCCCTTTTTGAATAACCGTGCTGTTCGGGAGCCGATGAGCCGGAGCGAATTTTCCTCTTGCCTCAAAAGGGTAGCTTCCCGTAATCCAAGCACATAAACATCGGGATTTATCTCAATAAATTCCTGAATACGCATTTCCCGCGTTTCTCCGCCGAATCCTTCGGGATGGACATCCAAATAATGCGGATTGATTTGGAACGGAATAAGTCCCAACGTTTCAAATCCGAGCGGGTCAACAATCGGCATGTCGTTGGTTGTACGCAGGGTAGGGCAGGCGACGTTGCTTCCTGCGCTCCAGCCGATGTACGGCGTTCCCGATTGAACTTTTTCGCGGATGGGTTGCATCAGCCCATGTTCATTCAACAGCCTGACCAATTGCCATGTATTACCGCCACCGATCATGATTGCATCGGCTTTTTCTACTTCTGCGATGGGATTCCACGCATGGTGGATACTTTTTACGCGATATCCCCATTCTGAAAAACGACCGGCGACTTTTGCCTCGTATTCATCGAAACTGAAAGTGACCGCCGCGTAAGGGATAAACAAAACAGAATCGGGGAAATGTCCCAAAAACGCTTGAATTTCTTTCTGTGACCAGGACAAATATTCTTCGCCCGAATTGGTGGAATTGCTTAATAATAAAAGTCTCATAGAATCCGGATGTTTTAACAACAAATGTACATGAAAAATTTCATACAGCAAAATCTGCTAAAGTAGAATTAGCGATTTTTTAATGTGTTAAAGTAGAATTAGAAATAAAATTTATTTATCTTTGCCACCGGATTATATAAAAGTTTACCAAAAAAATTTACTAAAAAATAACAAAATGAAAAAAGTAATTGCTTTAGCGGGAATCGTTGTATTCTTTTTTTCCTGTGATGTTGCAAAACAATTAGCCGGTACTTATGCGTTAACACAGTGTAAATACCTTTTTAATTCTATTTCAAGCTTGACCTTGGGCGGAGTTAACTTACAGAATGTCAGCAGTATTTCGTCCTTGAACCCTTTAACTGCCGCAAATCTTTTGGCGGCTTTTACTACCCCCGGCGGGAGCTTGCCTCTGAATTTTACTTTGAATCTGGATGTGACAAATCCGGGAGTGCAAACAGCGCTGCTGAACGGAGCTAATTACATTCTGGAAGTCGATGGAATGCAAATGACACAGGGTTCTGTCAATCAACAGGTTCAAATCGGTTCGGGACAAACGATGAAGCTACCTATTACAATGGGATTTGATTTAAAGAAAGTGATGAGCGGACAGTCTTTGGACGCCATCAAAAATCTGGCTTTTAATTTTGCCGGAATCGGAAGCGGAGCCAGCAATGTGACTGTAAAATTGCAGCCAAGCCTTCTTGTTGGCGGGACTCCTATCAGTTCACCCGATTACATTCCGATTTCTTTTACATTGAATAAAAAATAAATTTTAGTTTATATATAAATGAAGAAACAACTTTTCCTGGGCGACGAAGCGATTGCTCGAGCGGCGATTGATGCGGGTTTATCGGGTGTTTATTCCTATCCAGGTACTCCTTCTACCGAAATCACCGAGTATATTCAAAATGATTCGATAGCCAAAGAACGCGGTATTTATTCCCAATGGTGCTGTAACGAAAAAACAGCTTTGGAAGCGGCATTGGGAATGTCGTACGCCGGAAAACGCACCTTGTCGTGTATGAAACACGTCGGTTTGAACGTGGCTGCCGATGCTTTTATGAATATTGCCATGACGGGGATAAACGGCGGAATGATTATTGTCTCAGCCGACGACCCGTCCATGCACTCCTCGCAGAACGAGCAGGATAACCGGATATTCGGCAATTTTGCCATGCTTCCGGCGCTCGAACCGTCCAATCAGCAAGAAGCCTACGACATGGTGTATGAAGGCTTTGAATTGTCGGAAAAGTTGGGCTATCCTTTTCTGTTGCGCATCACCACTCGCATGGCTCATTCCCGTGCCGGCGTACAAACAAAAGCTCTGAAGCCGCAAAATGCTTTGCACCCGGAAGAAAATGCCCGTCAAAAATACGTGCTGTTGCCTGTGAATGCCCGCAAACGCTTTAAGGCGCTGTTAGAAAAGCAACCGGAATTTCTGGAGGCTTCCGAAAATTCAAAATACAATCAATTCTATCCTTCAACCCCTCAACCCTTGGGAATCATCGCCTGCGGCATCGCCTTCAACTATTTGCAGGAAAATTTCCCCAACGGGTTCGAGCATCCGGTATTGAAAATCAGTCAATATCCTTTACCTAAAAAATTGCTGCTTCAATTGGTGGAATCGTGCGAAGAAATTTTGGTATTGGAAGATGGTTATCCTGTAGTGGAAGAACAACTGAAAGGTTATCTGGGTATTGGCTTAAAAGTACGCGGACGATTGGATGGAACACTTCAGCGCGACGGAGAGCTGACGCCCGATAAAGTACGGAAAGCGTTAGGCTTAGAGCCGGTTTCATATTATCCGGTTCCGGAAGTTGTAGCGGTGCGTCCGCCGGCTTTATGCGTCGGATGCGGTCACCGTGATGTATTTGATGCTCTGAATGATGTCATAAAAGATTATCCTGATGCTAAGGTATTCAGTGATATAGGTTGTTACACGCTGGGAGCATTACCTCCGTTTCGTGCGATTGATTCTTGCGTCGATATGGGCGCTTCCATCACGATGGCGAAAGGTGCGGCGGATGGCGGTATTTTTCCGTCCGTTGCCGTAATTGGCGATTCGACCTTTACCCATTCGGGAATGACAGGGTTGTTGGATTGCGTCAACTCGGAAGCCAATGTGCTGATTATCATCTCCGATAACGAAACAACCGGAATGACCGGTGGTCAGGAATCGTCAGCGACCGGACGCATTCACGAAATATGCAAAGGGCTTGGCGTACAGCCGGAACATCTGCACGCGATTGTCCCATTCAAAAAGAATTACGAAGAAATGAAAGCGTTGATACGAAAAGAAATTGAATATCAGGGCGTTTCCGTCATCGTTCCCTGCCGTGAATGTATTCAAACCCATGCTCGCAGAGTAAAACAAAGTAAATTATGAAAACAGATATAATATTGGCAGGCGTTGGCGGTCAAGGCATTCTATCCATCGCGGCAATCATTGGTGAAGCCGCTTTGGACGACGGTCTTTTTATGAAACAGACCGAAGTGCACGGCATGAGCCAGCGCGGCGGAGACGTACAATCGCATTTACGGATTAGCGACCAACCGGTTGCCTCGGATTTAATTCCTTTAGGGACAGCCGATATTATCATTTCGTTGGAGCCTATGGAAGCGTTGCGTTATCTTCCGTATCTGAAAAAAGACGGGTGGATAGTCGCCAATTCCCGACCTTTCCAAAATATTCCCGACTATCCCGATATGGAACGAATCATGGAAGTTTACGATTCGCTGCCGAATAAAATTGTGATGGATGTGGAACAGATAGCCAAAGACTTGGGAGCGTCCCGTTCGAGTAATGTTGTCCTTTTGGGCGCTGCATCTTCTTATCTCCCAATTGATTTTTTCAAATTAGAGAATGGGGTGCGGCGTATTTTCGGCAGGAAAGGTGAAGCTGTCGTCGAAACGAATTTGAAAGCGTTGTCGGCGGGAGCTGGGAAAAATTAAGTACAAGGCGAGGTGTCATTCCGAACGGAGTGAGGAATCTAACTGAAATTGGTAGAGACGAGGCGAGCCCGTCTCTCCAATGATAGCTAATCATGTTAATCAAAAAAATCAAGTAAATCATAGGGCAGACTATTGATCTGCAATGCACCGAACACTAAAAGCATTCGCACGACCATTGTTGTTGTTTGGGTTCACGGCACTGCTGTTGAAGGACAAGGAGTAAGCGTTCGTGTCACTAACAGTAACTGAAGTACTCCAATAGTACCCACCCGTACCCACTTCGTAAATTTCGCCATAGTTGCTGACTCGATACCCTGCAGCAGGCAGGAAGAGCGTAGGAACGCTACTGCCCGAAGGAGTAATCAGATAGCCGCGAGTGCCCGAAGCATTCCATGACCATGTGTTGTAGGTAGTAGTGTTATCATTTATACATTGCAATTCAGTCGTAGTAGGTACGCGCCAACCCGAAGGACATGGATTATTGTCCGGATATACACTAAAATTCCAAAGATTATCATTTATAAAATTTCTACTATTACCATGCCAATCATAAATGCCGCCTTTGAAGTAAACAGGAACGCCATACCACATATCGCCAACAGGAATCTGAGAATTGTCGTCATAAGAAATATCTCTTGAATCCGTTCCGCCGTTCACAGCGCCACCATTCGTAACCGTATTGCTGCGTAATTGATGTCCGTCGGCTTGACGCCCCCATTGGTATAAATCACCATATTCATCAGCAGGTGTAGCATACTTAGCTTGATCAGCAGGCGACAAGGATTGTACTGCTGTTGCTGCGCCAAGATTGTAACACATGAAAGTGAGCCAACCGCCGGAACTCGTTTTTACAGGACAACCGACACTGACAGACAATGTACTTGTTCCGGTACAGTTACCGTTATTCGTTGATACAGTGATTGCTCCTGCAGCTCCTTCGGTAGTACCGGCTGTAACCTTTATGGAATCGGTTCCCTGACCGGCTGTTATTGACCAATCTTCAGGCACTGTCCATGTATAAGTTGTTACACCCGGTACAGGGGCTACTGAATAGATCAAGTCTGTAGCTCCCTTTGTTACGCCATTACTACCGGATATTGCGCTCAGAATCTGATTTACCGTAATCGTACCAATAGCCATACCACTTTCGCTTCCACCGGTTAATATTACGATATAATTTCCACTTGTTACCGGTCTTCCACTAATGATTATAGTATTACTTCCACGAGTCCAACTGCCGGTTACCCCGGCAGGTAAACCTATAAATTTTGCGTCCGTTGCGCCTGTGATAGCATAAGTAATCGGTGTGATGGCTGTGCCGCCACATACGATTTGAGCGTCTGTTCCGACTGCTGAAATTAAGCTAATGCTATTCGGAGTTGAACTACTGGGTGTATTGCTACAAAGGTCAATCCACGTGCTATCCGACCAAAACTCCACACAATTGATGTCGGTATTGTAGATAAAAAGCCCATTAGCCTCTGTCGAATCGGAAGTCAGATTGAGCGCATCCCGTTCGCTTGTGTTCAACATCGGCAACCGGAGCCCGCCTTTCGCACTCGCCAATTCCAGCACGGAATAGCTATGCGGCGCTTTTTGAGCGCCAATCGTTACTTGCGCCTTGAGCGGTACGGCAAAGAGCAGAATAATTGAATAACTGAGTAATTGAATAATTGAAAATTTTAACTTCATAATTTTTTAATTTTAAAGGGTTTATATTTGTTTGATAATTTAATAATTCATAATTCTTTAATTTTTAATTATTTTACGTTCTATTTGACATATTTCAACTCTCAACTCATAACTCCCCTGCCCCCACTTATTACATATTAATTTATAAAACTCACTGTCAGGAATTTCGTCCATAAAGCTCGGTTTTTTCACAAAAACCGTCAACTTTACCCCTCCCTTGTCGGGAGGAAACAACAACTAGCAAATTAAAAGGCAGGGGAGTTCGAGTAAATTGATAATTAATAATTGACAATTGATAGTTACTAACTGTCAACTTTTAACTCTTAACTCTCAACTGAATTGATTCTGTCATTCATTGTTGCTGTTCTCATACTCAATCTGTCACACTGCATATACCAAATTTCTACTTGCTTATGTAAGCAAGTAAAACTAATTTTAATTAATTCTGTTTTTATTGAAAATCAAGTTAATATATAATAATGAAAAGTATAAATATTTCAAAAAAACAACATTGCAAATAACATTTTGAGAACATAAGTCAGAGGATAAAGATAAATCTGTTTACAATTAAACAGATAGATTAAAATACAAAAACCAATACATGCTGAATAAAAAATAACATCACAATAACATTTTTAGTAATGTATTGTTTATAAATAAATTAACGTATAATTTATAGAAAAACTTGGAAAAAAGGCAGTTTTTTCGTTCTCAAAAAAGTAAAAAAAGATTGTCAAATTTTGTCATTTTACAAGTAATGAATTATGTAATGTTTCATATATATGGAAAATTTATCAATTCTGCCAAAATTAACATTAATTAACTATAAAAATTATTTCTATTGATGAATTTTACATTATCTTTGCGTCATAATAAATCGCGTATTTACTTGCTTACATAAGCAAGTAATTTTTTTGCCACAATTTAATCTATTCGTTTCAATTATTTGTGTCAGAAAAAAAGCGATTTTTGAGAAGCGTAGCTGAATTAGCCGTTTATCGTTTACCGTTTACCCTTTTGAACGCAGTTATCCAAACATTCAAACTGTCTAATAAAATAGGCGTGTTTTTCCGGAGCGCCCATGCCTGCAATTGGGTAAAGCTGATATCGGTGTTGAAATCCAAGTCAGGAAATAATTGAGCGTTTTTGGATGCGATTTCTTTGTCCACAACCGCATAATCAATTTCTTTTTTTTCGACCATATAAATCAACTGTTCCGAAGCGTAACCCGCAACTTCTTTAACGTGAATTGGTTCGGCAATTTCTTCCGCTAAATGGTTTATTCGTAAAATCGAAGGCGAATTATTGGTAACATAAATCGTTTTATTTGCCAAATCCAATTGATTGGTAATAAATAAAACAGAATCGGCGTCATTCCGCTTTCGCTGAACGAGCACTTGCTTGTTCTGGGTAATTGGGACGGTAAAAGCAAGATATTGCCTGTTTTCATTGGTAATCGGAATATTTTGAGCGATCACATCATATTGATTGTTTCTCAATTTCCGAATGGCAGTTTCCAAATCATTTTCAAGAAAAATGTGAACCGCTAATCCGGAACGCTTAGCGATATACTGGCATAGCTCGTACTGAAAACCACGAATTGAATCGCCGGCAACATGAAAATCATACGAATTGTATTCCGTAACGACAGAAAGCGTTTTTTTCGTTTCTATTTCCGGAAAATCCCGTTTGGACTTCGTCATTTTCCAATCCCTGATAAGAGGAAAAGAAAAGAGAACCATAAGTACAACTAACAATAAAAAAGTAAGGATGGTAAATAATCGTTTTGTGTTCATATTTAGATAATTAATTGATAAAGTCAACAGAAAGTCCTAATTTTAAAATCGTCGGATTGACCGGATAATGCGGGATTGAAAAATATTCCGGTGGACTGATAAATAAGGCGCTTGCATTATAGTATTCTAAAAAGAAACGGGTTTGCTTTAAATGACAATTAAGAAACCCGCAAATAAGCGGATATTCGCCTACTTTTATTCTTGTATCTCCATCCTGTATTTTAAATTGTTGTGTAGCAGGTTCGTAAGATGGAGAATAATAGCTTGTCCAATAATGAGCGTTAGCTCCCATTTGGATTGTTAATACTTTTGAGATTACAAACTGAATATACAGGCTTGAGTAAGCGCTAAAAGCCGGCAAAGGAAGAATATTCTGGTTGGATGAAGTTTGATAAACCGCCTGGTTATCCCAGTGCAATGCCTGCAATTTGAAATTTTGCTGCAAGTTTACCGCCAGCACCTGAATGTTTCCATTATATTGCTGAGGCAAACCGTTTGCATCGAAGTAAATATAATTGGTAATATTTTCTACCCCTAACCCTCCTTCGGTTTTTGTATGGGGAATCATAAGTTTTCCGCCGATATATACTTTTTTTATTTTGTTGAAATTTTTATCCCACCAAAAATATTGACTACGATAGTGTTGTTCATAAAAAGCAGGGGCAAGGTTTTTAATAAATCCGGTGGCAGAAACGGAAGCCGTATCTTTCAGGAACGGAATTCGCGTTTCTATATTTCCCGACAAATTGAAATCTCCTACATTGTATCCTGCTATTCCAAGACTTCCTTGAGCATTGTAATTCAGTATTTTACCTGTTCGTTTTGCCAATTCGCCTCCGATACAGGTAGAAGACTGGTTATTCGGTCTGACTGTCGATGTTGTATCCATAAGCGTAAACCGGCGGATATCGTTCGAGATATAAGCCGTCAAATCAAACTTAGCCCATTGGCTAAAACCTTCCCGAAGCGAAATACCGATTGTGTTTTTTATGGAACGGTAAGAAGTTGAATCGGACGAAAGTCCTCTATTCCTGAGCGGATTTAAAGTATCGGCATATTGGTAGAATTGATTGAGCCGGGCAGTATCCTGAGAATAAAATTCACGTTTCCTGTCTGTATAATCAAGTGTGTAAATGATACTTGAAACAGGAATAAACTGCGCGACATTGTCTCCGGTCGAATCTTTCTGTTCGGTTTCCCGCTCAAATCCCAAATTATACCGGTAGTTAAGATAAATCCTGTTTCCCGACAGGGAGTTCCATGTCTTCTCAAATTGTGTTGGAAAATCCTTTGATCGCATATTTCTGCTACTCACACGTTCGGGATACGCCACATAATTGTCGTCCTGTAATCCGCCATTTTCCGCATTTGTATGCGAAGATGCCGGATTAATAAACAGATGAAGTTGATGCCGGTCGGACAGATAATTTCCGAAGAATACCCAATCGGTGTGCTTAGCGCTTTGTGAGTTATAAAATCCACGGGCATAAAGATAATCAACAGACGTACCGATGTTTAATTTTTTACCTAAATTTAATGTAAGAAGCGCTTGGAGCCGTTCCTCTTTACTGTCGGAGCTTCCTGCCGATTGATAGGAAACATTTGAATAAGGAATTTTGGTATTAACAAAATTGAAGTTATCGGGCTGTTTAAAGTAAGCGCGTAAATTATCGGCAAACAGGAAATCGGAACGGTCGTCCCTGTCGAAAAATATCCGCGATTCGAGCGGCAAGCCCAAATTACCCAAATAAGCGATGGAAACGCCTAAGCCTTCTACGTTTGTCCGGTTGAAATAATCGGTCAGGAATGTGTCGGGACGGACAGGGATAATTTCGCCCGTTCGTTCCGTGATATGCCAATAATTGATTCGTTGTGTTGTATCAATACTAACAGTCACTGGGGCATACATTGCCTCCTTGTTTTTCAGGGCGGCGACACTGTCTGCATGTTGGTGAAGCGAATCGAGCGGAGCAGCAATCGTATCTTGAACAACCCCCTCCTGCACAAGCGAAAGGGATGGGATTGTATCTTGTCCGTAGCTAATTCCTGTAAAAAACAGAAATAGCAGGAATGATATGGCTGTTTTTTTTCTCAAAAAGAATAATCAGATTTCCTCGATTATTTCCATTCCCTGTAAAATCGCCTTTTCGTTCATTGGCAAGAGATTATGACGTCGTTCAGGGAGCGATTTCTTCAGCCCTTTCATGACGCTTTCCAATGCGACCACCGGCGTTGTTTTCAACATTCCGCCCAAAACAATCATGTTGAATGCTTTGGTATTACCTTCTTTCACCGCCGTATTCATGGCATCGACCCTGAAAATCCGGATATCTTTCCGCGTGGGCGGGTGAGGGATACCGTAATTATCGTAAATCAGAATACCGCCCGTCTTCACTTTGCTCTCAAATTTTTCCAGCGAAGGTTGATTGAGAATAATAGCAATATCGTATTGGTTGAGTACCGGAGAAGAAATCTTTTGGTCGCTTAAAATAACTGTGACATTTGCCGTGCCACCCCGTTGTTCCGGTCCGTAGGAAGGATACCACGCTACTTCTTTTTCTTCCATTAATCCGGAATAAGCGAGGATTTTTCCCATCGAAAGCACTCCCTGACCGCCGAATCCGGCTATAATTATTTCGTGTTTCATATTAATTATCTTTTAAATCACCTAAAGGATATTTTGGGAACATGTGTTGTTCCAGCCACTGGTTTGCCTGTTCCGGCGTCAGTTTCCAGCCGGAAGGACAGTTGGATACAAATTCCACGACAGAAGTTCCTTTTTTCTCCATCGAATTTTCAAATGCTTTCCGGAGCGCTTTTTTTGCTTTTCGGACAGCCGGCGTTGTGTGAACCGCTTGACGGGTAACTAAACACGTACCATCCAGCAAAGCCAGCAGGTCGGATATTTTCAGCGGATAGCCGTTCAACTCGGAAGTCCGTCCGTAAGGAGACGTAGAAGTTTTCATATCAAGCAGGGTGGTCGGAGCCATTTGACCGCCGGTCATCCCATAGATAGCGTTGTTGATGAAAACGATCACAATATTTTCCCCGCGATTGCAGGCGTGAATGGTTTCTGCCGTACCGATGGCAGCCAGGTCGCCATCGCCCTGATACGTGAAAACCATCTTGTCGGGATTCAGGCGCTTGACCGCCGTAGCTACTGCCGGAGCGCGTCCGTGAGCAGCTTCCTGCCAGTCGATGTCTAAATAGTTGTAAGCGAAAACTGCGCATCCGACCGGAGCGATTCCGATGGTTTTCTCTTCCATGCCCATTTCCTCGATGACTTCCGCAATCAATTTATGAACGACTCCGTGACTGCATCCCGGACAGTAATGCATCGGAGTGTTGTTCATCAAACGCGGTTTATCATAAACCAAATTTTCCGGCTTTATTATATCTAATGTATCCATAATCCTCTTTTATTTAAATTTTCTTAATGCTTCCACTACTTCGTCGGGAGTGGGAACAATCCCGCCCAGACGTCCGTAATGATTGACCGGAACCTTACATTCGACGGCTAATTTCACATCTTCTATCATTTGGCCGGCATTCAGTTCGACGGTCAAAATTCCTTTTACCTTATTGCTGTATGCAAATAATTGTTTTTTGGGAAAGGGCCAGAGCATGATGGGGCGGAAAAGTCCGACTTTCATTCCTTCTTCCCTTGCCAGTTCCACTGCTTTCTGACTGATTCGGGCGGCGGAACCGAAAGCGACAATCAGGTATTCGGCATCGTCGCAGAGCAATTCTTCGTACATGACTTCGTTTTCTTCGATTTGCCGGTATTTGTTCTGGAAACGGATATTGTTCTGTTCCATGATGGACGAATCCAGTTCAAGGGAAGTGATAATATTTGGTTTCCGGTCTTTGGTTTTACCCAGCGTAGCCCAAGGCTGTTCTTTACGGATTTCCGCTTCTGTTTTGCGTGGTTGTTGTTCGGGAAGAATCACTTTTTCCATCATTTGACCGATCACGCCGTCGGCTAAAATCATAGCCGGATTCCGGTATTTGAAAGCCAAGTCGAAGCCAAGCGCTACGTGGTCGGCCATTTCCTGCACCGAAGCAGGAGCAAGCGTAATCAAGCGGTAGTCGCCGTGTCCGCCGCCTTTGACGGTTTGGAAATAATCGGCCTGACTGGGTTGAATGGTTCCCAATCCCGGTCCGCCGCGCATGACGTTTACTATCAACGCAGGCAACTCGGCGCCGGCCATATAGGATATGCCTTCCTGTTTCAAACTGATTCCCGGACTGGACGAAGAGGTCATCACCCGTTTTCCGCAGGCAGCGCCTCCGTAGAGCATGTTGATTGCCGCTATTTCACTTTCGGCTTGCAGCACGACCATTCCGGTTGTTTCCCATGGCCTTTCGTCCATGAGTGTTTCCATAATTTCCGACTGGGGAGTAATGGGATAGCCGAAATATCCGTCTGCCCCGTAGCGAATAGCCGCGTGGGCAATCGCTTCATTTCCCTTCATTAATTTTATTTCTTCTGCCATTTAGATTTTAATTTTATAAACGGTAATACATCCATCAGGGCACACATATCCGCAACTGGCGCACCCATTGCATTCGTCCGGATTTTTAACAACGGCGAAATTGTAGCCCTTGCTATTCACTTCTTTTGCCAATTCCAAGACGTCGGTCGGACAAGCCACTACGCACAAGTCGCAGCCTTTGCACCGTTCGATATTGACAATTACGCTTCCTTTTATTTTAGCCATATATAGTTAAAAATTTATTTTTTATTTTGTAAAATTATTAATAATCAGGATATTGCCTGTTTAACTTGGATAATTTCTTTGATAAATAGCCCTGCGAATCGTTCGTATTCTTTAGTCCTTCCATTAAAGTTAATTTTGCTTTTTTGTATTCTTCCAAACGAAGCAGGAAATTAGTTTTATATAAATACAGCGATTCTACATCCGGCGTTAATTTGAGCGCTTCATCTACATATCTAACGGCTTCGTTCCAATTTTCTATCAGGGAATTTAGCTTTGCCGCCATCATGATTATTACATAATTGCCGGGGTACAGATTCAGATACTCTTTTGTTTTCTCCAATGCCTTATTGAAATTTTTGTTTTTATCATAAGTATAAATCATGTTCATCAAAAGCTCCTCCGAATCATCGCCAAGCGATTGGGCGTATTCAAAAGCCTCGATGGCTTTTTCGTTGTCGCCGATGTCCTGAAAAGCGAGTCCTAAACGGAACCATGTTGTTAAATCCAAAGGGTTTAGCTTCTGAATCACTTCGGCTGTTTCCCATATTTTTTCTTTATACTCCAATGCTATATAAGAGGACAATTGCAACCAGTAGAAATTTTCGTCATTGCCCAGTATGTTTATTGCCTCCTGCATCACTTCGATTGAAGAGTCGAACAAATCTACTTCACAAAGCGCTTCGCCCATTGCTTGATAAATGATAGATAAATCTTCGTCACTTTCAGCGTATTTGGTTTTTAATTTTTTGAAAAGGATAAACGATTCGTCTTCCATTCCCAAGTGAAGCAAAGTGGTTAGCCGGTGACCATCGACCCAAACATCATATTCATTTTTGTATTTTTCACAAACCACAAGAAGCTCGTTCCAGCGTTCGTAATCATTCAACAGCAAAAGAATTTCGTAAAGCAGCTCATCATCATCCGAATAAATCCGTAAAGCATAGTTGATGGCTTGTTTAGCCCGTTTGATCTGATTATTGATAATGTATATTTCGATAATTTCGGTCAATTCTTCGGGTTCATAAAAACCCGGTTTTTTCCCGGAACTAACAGCTTCGTCCCATTCAATAAAAAAATCGGGATAGGAATCGTCAGCTTCGCCGTTAGAATAATATTGCATGTAATCGTTCATTCTTTATCATTATTTTTTATCTTGCTCCATGAATCTTTCAAAGAGACTGTGCGGTTAAAGATAATTTTCTCTTTTGTTGAATCCGGATCGACATTGAAATAACCCAAGCGTTGGAATTGAAAATTTTCGAGTGGAGCGGCAGTTGCCAATTCCTTTTCAATCCGGCAATTGCTTAATACCTTCAATGAGTCGGGATTTAACAAATCGCGAAAATCGGTATCTTTCCCTTCGTTTGGATTTTCGACCATAAATAAACGGTCGTATAAACGTACTTCCGCCGAAAGACTGTGTTCGACCGAAACCCAGTGAAGCGTACCTTTTACTTTGCGGGCGCTTTCAGGCATTCCGCTTTTGGTTTGCGGGTCGTATTCGGCGTAAATTTCCGTAATCGTTCCTTCTTCGTCCTTTTTGAATCCGGTGCAGCGTATGATGTACGCATTTTTCAGCCGGACTTCCTGACCGGGCGTCAAGCGGAAGAATTTTTTAGGAGCTTCTTCCATGAAATCTTCCCGTTCGATGAATAATTCCCTCGAAAAAGCGATTTCGTGCGCTCCCATTGATTCATCTTCCGGATTATTAATGGCTTCCATCATCTCTGTTTGCCCTTCGGGATAATTGGTGATAATCAGCTTCACAGGGTCGAGGACGGCGGATACCCGTTTGGCTTTTGCGTTCAGGTCTTCGCGGATGGAATGTTCCAACAGGGCGTAATCAATGATTCCGTCAAACTTGGTATAGCCGATTTTGTCGATAAATTTATGAATAGAGACAGGAGTATATCCCCGTCTCCGCAATCCGCACAAAGTGGGCATGCGCGGGTCGTCCCAGCCGGAAACTTTCCCTTCTTTAACCATTTGCAGCAATTTGCGTTTGCTCATGACGGTATAGGTCATGTTCAACCGGTTAAACTCGAATTGGCGCGGGCGATAGGCTCCATCTTCCGGATGAATTTTTTTCAGTTCATCGATGAACCAGTCGTATAATGGACGGTGCACTTCAAATTCCAATGTACATATTGAGTGAGTAACTCCTTCAAAATAATCCGATTGACCATGAGCGAAATCGTACATTGGATAGGCTTTCCACGCATCGCCTGTCCGGTGGTGCGGCGTATGAACGACGCGGTAGATGACCGGATCGCGGAAGTGCATGTTCGGGCTTGCCATATCAATTTTCGCCCGCAGCACCATAGCGCCTTCGGGAATTTCTCCGGTATTCATCTTTTGGAACAGGGATAAACTTTCTTCAATGGGGCGGTTACGGAAAGGGCTGTGCGAGCCGGCTTGAGTGGGCGTTCCTTTCTGTTGAGCGATTTGTTCCGACGACTGCTCGTCGATATATGCCTTATCTGCTTTAATCAGCTCAACGGCAAAATCCCAAAGCTGTTGAAAATAATCGGAAGCATAATAAACGTTTTTCCACTGAAAACCCAACCATTGAATATCTTCCATGATAGAATCGACATATTCCGTATCTTCTCTTGTCGGATTTGTATCGTCGAAACGCAGGTTACATGTTCCGCCATATTTTTGGGCGATACCGAAATCCATGCAAATAGCTTTAGCATGACCGATATGCAGGTAACCATTGGGTTCGGGCGGAAAACGGGTTTGCAATCTCCCGCTGTTCTTACCGTCCGCCAAATCTTTTTCGACAAAGGTTTCAATGAAATTCAGGTTTTTTTTATTTTCTTCAAAAAGAACGTTTTCTTCACTCATATAACTTTTTCCTTACATTTAATTTGCAAAAGTACGAAATTATTTTGGAATGGGGATAAAAATTTAGAGTTTAGTGATGGCGTACAAAAACAGTCGGACTAAATCATTGGACAATAGAATAGGCTAATGACGCCGATTTAGCGCCGGAACTTTTGCATAGCTTGTAAAATATTAACAACGAAAAATGTAGAGACATTGCATGGCAATGTCTCTACACAGGAACGGAATCCTAACCTCCCAAAACCCTTTTATAAAAGGAGGTCTTTTTTCCGTTTATTCATTTCGACACTGGTTTGCTTGGAATGGACAATCTCACAGAAGCCATCATCTTATCTATAGTTTCGAGGGGCGCAACTACTCTGCCACGCATCGGATACTACAGCCGTTTGCACGTATATTGCTGGCATCTGAATACACTTGACTACTGGTGAAAAGCACGTAGTAAGCGTGCACATTATCAAAAAACGAACGACTCCAATAGTACCCGGTGCCAATGTTGGATAGTGTACTATTGTCGAAGTAACGAAACCCTGCAGCAGGTAGAAAGAGCGTAGCTTCGCTACTGTCGGAAGGTTTTATCAGATAACCTGCAGCGCCCGAACTGTTCCATGTCCATGTATTAGCGGTTGCAATACCCGAAGCGCCTGCAGGACTACTGTAGAATATACTTTGCCATTCAGCCTGTGTAGGTACACGCCAACCGGAAGGACATGGATCACTTTCAGTTTTGCTACCGTTGTTGTACCAAAGGGTACTTAATTGAGGATTACGCCAATCATTATTACCACCGTCACTTTTTATAAATTTACCATAAGCGGCAGAAGTAGTAGCTACCTGTCCATTAACATCAAGGTCACTACCGCTAACAGTGCCGATTTCGTAACTGAAATTGTTAGTTGGATAACTCGGACTGGTACGTAATTGATGTCCGTCGGATTGCCGACCCCATTGGTACAAGTTGCCATATTCATCGGCAGAATTAGTATAAGCAGCTTGTTGAGCAGGCGACATGAATTGTAAAGTATCGGCTGCTCCCAAGTTGTAACACATAAAAGTAAGCCAGGTACCGGAAGTCGTTTTAACGGAACAACCGGTGGAGCAATCTTGGATACTCAACGTAAGAGATACTTTCACGTCTGTTGAACCGTTGTTGTAAATAATGTAAATGACTACTTTGGCGGCAGCGCTACGGTCGCGTCCGACAATCAACGGGTTGGAGCTCGGAAGATTCAAGTCAGGTTTGAAATTCAATGTCAACTGAGTAGAAGCGCCGTTTGCCAGCGTTCCCACTACCAATGTACCTGAAAGTGACTGTGAAGCCTGAAGAACACCTTCGTTGTCCTGTATCATGTAGCGTACGTTTCGAACCGTTCCCGTTCCGGAAGCGGTAAAGGTATAACTGTAAACAGAAGTCACACCAAAGTCAACTATGTATGGCGCACGGTTTGCCAGCGTACCGCAACTTGAATCGCCGCCATCGGTTACGCCGATATCGAAGATAGTGCGCCCCTTCAAGGTTCCACTTCCTGAAGTAAGAGTAGCAAGGGTAGCGGGATTGATATTGGCAGAAGGCAGAGCGCTGGCGCAAAGGTCTATCCACTTGCCACCCGACCAAAATTCGACACAGTCAATATCGGTGTTGTAAATAAAAAGTCCACTGGCTTCCGTCGAATCAGGGGTTAGTTTGAGCGCATCGCGATCATCGTTTGACAACATAGGCAAACGAAATCCACCTTTCGTACTTTCTAATTCCAGCACGGAATAACTATGCGGAGCTTTTTGAGCTCCAATCGTTACTTGCGCCTTGAGTGGCAGGACAAAAAATAATAACAGAAGGGTTGAATAACCAAATAACCGAATATTTGAAAATTTTAAGTTCATAATTTTTTAATTTTTAAAGGATTAAATAAATTTGTAATTCACATTTTTGTCCTCTGAAATATTTCACATACGCACATAAAAAAAACGCGGACAAAACTCACATTATCTGTGTTTGAGGTTCTCGACTACCTATCCAACAAAATAACGAATAAAGTCCACGCTGAAACGTGAACGTTTACACTCTACTCTTCGTTGGATATGAAATTGTCGAGATTTCAAACACAAGAATACAAGCAAAACGCTTTTTCCAATATTTCTACAATGTGCGTATTATTACGCAGTTTTTATACCATAGGCTACAATTTTGCAACAAAGGTATGAAAAATAGCGCCTCAAACTTTTTCTTAACCAAAAATAAGATTAAATCTTTTTTTGATTCACTATGAATTGAAGGGTTCCTAATTCGAAATTTCTAATTGCATAATCTGTTCTTTCGAATAGCCTGTAAGGAAAACAATATCTTCTATCGCCATATTCTTTTGAAGGCATTTTTGAATAACTTTTTGGATTCCTTCTTTTCTACCTTTCAAAATGCCTTTTTGGATACCTTCTTCACGAGCGCACATCATAGCGCTCTGAACATCGTAATATTCCAATACACTTTTCTTATATGTTTCCATATCTTCTGTTGTTAATCGTTTTATGTCTGCTAATTCAAACAGTTCTTCAAAAATCTCGCCTCCAACCGACTCTGGACGGTTCTTTAGTTTGGGCAAGTTCCGCAGCAAATATAACCATTTATCAAAATGAGTTTTCAACTCCTTTTCTTTCTTTTTGAACTTGGGTAGCTCGACAAAAGCAAACTTTAATTTATCTGAATAAGACGTTTTTGCTCGTTCCCGCGTGAGACAAACATGTTCGACTACGTATTCCTGATCGTCTTCAAACTCATCGAAAATAACGAAATCAAGAACTGCTACCAAATAAACGGGCTTCAACCGGAAATCCCAAACGCCTTTGACTGCTTGATTCAGTATCGGCAAAGAGGCATAAAAAATGCTCCGGTCACGAAAATACGTCTGCTTCGCTTTCTGCATCTCTACAATAAAGGATTCCCCGTTTTTAGTTTTACAAAAAATGTCAAAAACCGCTTTCCTGTTCGCTTCTACAAATCCCCACTGTTCGGAACGAAGGTACTCAATTTCGGTTATCAGACCTTCGTCTTTGATCACTTCATTGAGAAAATCAATCAATAAGCCCTTATTGGCTTCTGTTCCGAAAATCCTGTGGAATCCAAAATCCGTTAACGGATTCAGATACCGTGCATCAAACTCCTTAAATTTCTTCATACATTAATGTTTTGTGTTAAATAGAAAATAATCTTTCGACAAAATTAAACCTTTTTTCCAAATACGGCAATAGATTTACAAAATTATTTCCGGTTTCAATTCCCATTTCTCAATTATTTTGTACTTTTGCAGTCGAATCAACTTTGGATTATCATGTAATTTCAAAGTTATACTTTGGATTATCATGTAATTTCAAAGTTATACTTTGGATTATCATGCAATATTAAAGATTTAAAACGACGGATATGTACAACAGGAAACAGTTATTCTTAGGTTCCGGTCAAGAAAGCCTCTTTTTTTGGGGCGCACGGCAAACAGGAAAAAGCACGCTTTTGAAAACGCTTTTCCCCGACGCCTTATGGTTCGATCTATTGATTTCGAGAGAATATAAACGGTTGAGCGCAAAACCGGATATTCTCCGCGAAACCATTTTGGCAAATCTGAACAGACAGCCTGTAATTATTGACGAGATACAGCGGATACCGGATTTGCTCAACGAGGTGCATTGGCTGATAAGTAATCATGGCGTGCGGTTTATCCTCAGCGGTTCGAGTGCGCGGAAGATTCTCCGGTCAGGCGTAAATTTACTGGGTGGCAGAGCTTTACGGTATGAGTTATACCCGCTTGTCAGCGCTGAAATTCCCGATTTCGATTTAATGCGGGCAATCAATAACGGACTTTTGCCGCGCCACTACGATGCGGCAAATCCTCAACGGATGATTTCGGCATATATCGGCAACTATTTGCGCGATGAAATCGTTGCCGAAGCGCGGCTTCGCGATGCAGGGACTTTCGCTCGCTTTCTTGAAGCAGCGGCGCTCACAAACGGTGAAATGGTCAATTACACAAATATTGCCTCCGATTGCGGCGTGAGCGCCACAACAGTAAAAGAGTATTTCCAGATTATGGAAGATACGCTGGTTGGAAGATATTTGCCTTCTTTTCAGAAACGACCCAAACGGCGAGTGGTCGCCGCGCCGAAATTTTACCTGTTCGATGTTGGCATAGCCAATAATCTGCTGAACAGAGGGCGTATAGAGCAGGGAACGGAATTGTTCGGCAAGGCGTTTGAGCATTTTATCTATCAGGAAATATATGCGCACAGCCGTTATTCCGAAAACGAATACCCGGTTTACTATTGGCGCACGGCTTCGCAGTTAGAAATAGATTTTGTGCTTGGCGACCACGAAGTGGCAATCGAAGTAAAAGCTACCGAACAGGCTTCCGAGAGGCATTTGCGGGGGTTGAAAGCGTTTATCGAAGAATATGCAGTTAAAAAAGCGATATTAATAAGCAATGATCCGTTACCACGTCTTGTCGGGAATATATTTATTCTTCCTTGGAAGGTGTTTTTGGAAAGGTTGTGGGCGGGGGAGATTATTTAAATTATATTACAAATGTTGTTTGGAAAATGCTTACCTGGCGTTGGATAATCTGGAATATGGTTTCGGTAACAAAATTCCTTTGTGGCTGTTTGGAATGTTGTATTAACAAATAATTTCTTACTGCTTTTGCCTGTCAGTAATATTTTCAAATCAAAAATAATTAACTACTTTTGCAGGGGAATTTGTCAGGTATAAATAATTTTACTGATTATCTGTGAAAATAAACTCTTTACAAATTAAGTTTTATCTGTCTGTTTTATGTTTGGCAATCTGTTGTTACACCAATATAAACGCTCAGGAAAACCCTGTTGGAAATTATTTGCAACAAGTGGGAGAGTATGCCGATATATACAATGGAAAAATTGAGACAAATTATAATATTTTGCAATATAAGAATACGCCTTATTACGGAAATCCGGATTATACGGATGCATCCATCATTTACCGAAATATTTACTATCCCAATCAAAAGGTGCGTCTTGATTTATTCCGTGAACAGCTGATTATATTATCCCCTGAGAAACGATACGGGATTGTTGCCAATTCCCCTGATGTAGAAAAAATATTGATGTATGGTAAAACTTTCGAATGGCTGATTCCTCCAAAAGAAAGCAGACTAAAACAGGGATTTTATATTCATTTATTGGAAGGAAAGAAATTACAGTTATACAGTAAAGATTATTATTTTTTGGCGCAAGATTTATTGACTTACAGATTCGATCATAAAATACAATACTATCTCTTATATAATAACCGGTTTTATGCGGTAAAAAATAAAGGTTCATTTTCCAAATTATTTTCACAGTATAAGAAGCAAATCAATCAGTTTGCCAACGCTCACAAATTGAATTTCAAAAATGAGAGCAGCGAGGATAGTTTTGTTTCCTTAGCCGGCTATTGTGATGAATTAATGACTTCAACAAATAAACAATCTTATGCCGACATCGACAGTTCTTTTACCGTCTTTGCAGGGGCAAACGAAATTCCTCCGGTGGAATTATTGAAAGAGACGCTTCCCGGAACGCCATATAATGTTTCCGTTTATGATAATAGCCTGTTTATATTGGAAGGTGATACGCTGGATACTGATTTTCCTCAGGCATTAAGGTACAGTCCGCAGCGGCAGGATACAACCGCCGGCAACAGGATGCCAATGGAAAGAGCCGGCGAGCTAAGTTTTGCAAATTCGGAAAACCTGGTTTATGCCGTTGGAGATCCCTATTTGAAAAACACGCCCAATGAGGTGATCCTGAAAGGAAAAGTGATCGATTCCAAAACCAAGGCGCCTCTTCCCGGAATTAGCCTTGTTTTGAAAAATCCGTATATGGTGGCTACTACCGACAGTAGCGGGAATTATTCCATTAAATTGCCTTCAGGACGTATTCAATTAGACATAAGCGGATTTAATATTAAAGCCTCCCGCCGCCAATTGATGCTCTACGATAGCGGAAAACTGAATTTTGAATTGATAGAAGAAATTCATCAGTTGGACGAAGTTTCAATTATTGCTCAACGAACAGATAATGTGAAAAACATACAGCTGGGAACAGAAAAACTTCAGATGTCCAAAATAAAAAATATTCCGATGGCTTTTGGGGAAGCGGATATATTGCGGGCGATACAGTCGCTGCCGGGAGTGAAAACTGTGGGTGAAGCTTCGACGGGTTACAATGTGCGCGGCGGAGCAACCGACCAGAATCTTATACTTTTGAACGACGGGACTATTTTCAATCCGAGCCACCTTTTCGGACTTTTCACGGCTTTCAGTTCCGACATGGTAAAAGATGCTGCACTGTATAAAAGCAGTATTCCGGCACAATACGGTGGAAGAATTTCTTCGGTGCTGGATATTACCGGAAAGGAGGCGAATAAGGAAAAATTTACCGGTTCCGCAGGAATAGGATTGCTTACAAGCAAACTTACGATGGAAATACCTGTCATCAAAAACAAATCTTCTATCCTGGTCAGCGGAAGAACTACTTATTCCGATTGGATTTTGAAGCAACTGCCCAAGACAAGCGGTTACAGTGACGGGACGGCTGGGTTTTATGATTTGGGAGTCGTGTTCAGCCATCAAATCGATGCAAAGGATTTCCTTAATGTTTACGGGTATTACAGCCACGACCGTTTCGATTTCAATCTGTCGCAACGGTATGCTTATACCAACGGGAATACTTCTGTTAAATGGAAACGGCTTTTTAATGATAAATTCATTGGAAATTTTGTTGTGGGATACGATCATTACGATTATATGAATATTGATTCTACAAATCAAGCGACGGCATTTAAACTTTCTTTCAATATCAATCAGTTGTTTGCAAAAGCCGACTTTACGTATGATTTGGATAAGCATAAATTGAATTTCGGATTTAAAACCATGCAATATAATGTTAATCCGGGTACATACCAACCGGAGGGCGTCAATTCGTTGGTGAGATTCAACAAATTACAAAATGAAAAGGCATTTGAATCAGCGCTTTACATGGAAGACGGCTGGGATATCACCAATAAATTATCAATAACGGGAGGAATCAGATTTTCTATTTTTAACGCCTTAGGCCCACGAACTTACAATACCTATAATCCGGATATGTTACCTTACGTAACTACGATTATTGATACCTTGCATGTAGCGAACGGTCAAATATTCAAGACCTATATGGGACCTGAGTTCCGGTTGTCGGCGCGTTATCTGTTGGCTGATAATCTCTCTGTAAAAGCGGGATTCAATACCATGCAGCAATACATTCACAAGTTGTCGAACACCGTTATCATGTCGCCCACAGATACCTGGAAATTAAGCGACGCCAATATTCGTCCGCAAAAAGGATGGCAAACTGCAACGGGACTGTATTATAATGCCAATAAAAATATCTGGCTTGCTTCTATGGAAATTTATTATAAAAAAATGAACGATTATCTTGATTACCGTAGTGGAGCGGTATTGCTGATGAATCCTCATATTGAAACGGACGTTATTAATACCAATGGGTATGCTTATGGCGTAGAACTGTCGCTTAAAAAAGAAATCGGGAAATTGAACGGGTGGGTTAATTACACCTATTCCCGAACATTCCTCCGCCAGAGCGACAAGTTAATTGCCAATCCGGTCAATAACGGGAAATGGTATCCGACGGATTACGATATTCCTCATGATTTCAAACTGACGGGTAATTATAAATTCACGCAACGCTACAGTTGCTCGTTAAACGTTGATTATAGCACAGGGAGACCGACAACCGTTCCCGCCGGGCAGTATTACAATCAGACGTTAAATGCAATGCAGGTATTTTACACAGAAAGAAATACTTATCGAATACCGGATTATTTCAGGATGGATTTTTCAGTTAATATAGAACCCGTCCACAAATTGAATTTGTTGACTTACAGTTCTGTTTCTCTCGGCGTATATAACCTGACAGGCAGAAGTAATGCCTACTCCATTTATTATATTTCCGAAAAAGGGCAAATCAAAGGATACAAGCTTTCTATTTTCGGGGTGCCTATTCCTTTCATAACCTATAATATTAAATTTTGATTGTATATGAACTCCAAAATATTTTTTTACACACTTATTTTAGCGTTATTGGCAACAGCCTGCGTATCGGAATTTAAAGCTAATTTGCCGTCGAACAGCGAACAACTTTTGGTTGTTGACGGAACGATCATGGAAAATACAACCGTGACTTTTTATTTGAGCAAAAGTTTTTCCATAAATTCTACAAACATTCCACCGGAAGTCACCAATATTGATGCGAAAGTAACCATTATCGGCAGTAATGGATATGAAAGCGCTCCGGCAACTAATCAGGGAAAAGGCGCATACTCGATCAATGTAGGAGACTTGGATGATAATGTAGAATATGGCATAAAAATTGAATATGATGGGAATACTTATCAGTCAGCCTTAGCAAAGCCGGTTTCCACCCCCGATATTGACAGCATATCCTGGGTGCAGCCGGAAAAGTTCGGCGCCGTATCTTTTCGCGTTTCCACGCATGACAACACAGGAGAAGCCAAATTCTTTTTATGGAGTTACACTGAGAATTGGGAAATTACGGCAAATTACGAAGTGTCAACATTTTACAATCCGGCGACAGATACTTTTTACAATGTCGCTCCGGCGCCTTATTATTATTGCTGGAAAAGCAATGCATCTCATGAATTTATAATTGGTTCGACGGAATCGCTCAGTGCAAACAGTATAATAAATAAAGAACTCTACAATTGTTTGCCGGAAGATTATCGATTTTCCTATCTCTACAGCGTGACTGTGCATCAACAGGCAATCAGTAAAGCCGCTTTTGAATATTATCAAAATAAAATAGTGATAAACAATGAAATGGGCGGTTTGTTTACTCCTCAACCTTCGGAAGTGGCAGGAAACATTACCTGTCTCACAGATCCTTCAAAAAAAGTGATAGGCTATGTTGAAGCGGTTAAAAATACAACGCAGAAGAGAATATTTGTCGAGTCCTACCAAATATCGCATTCGGGAGTCAGTGATTGTACTACAATCACCACCGGCGATGTGCTTGAAATGTGCGGCTCTTTTTTAAAAGCTTACCAAGAGGGATTCCGGTTAATAGACCTTGATATTGACGGCAAACCTGCCGATTGGGCATTGATGAATTGTACGGAATGTACTGCCAATGGAGGCTCAAAAAATAAACCCGATTTCTGGCCTAACGATGATCAATAATTCATAAAGAAATGAAATCACTGTACCTGATAGTATCAATAGTTCTCTTTCTCGGCTTTTCGTTGAAAGCGGAAGACAAGGTTTATGAACGGGCTTATGTCCACACCGATAAAGATTGTTACATTGCCGGAGAAGATATACTGTTGAAATTTTATGTCGTCAACAGCGATTTTCAACCTTCCAACTTAAGCAAAGTCGGATACGTAGAAATCTGCGACACCGAAAAACCATGGATACAGTTGAGTGTGGCTTTGGAAAAAGGCGGCGGAGCCGGAAAAATAACGATTCCAGGAAATATTCCAACGGGAAATTATCGGCTATCAGGCTATACTCGTTATATGAGAAATGAAGGAAAAAATGTTTTTTTCAACAAACTGATCGCCATTGTCAACGTCGCACAGCAAATTCCTGACTCCAAACGATTTGAACCGGTCGAAAAACCGGACGACATTCCATTGATGAATCAGGAACAGACCAACGAAAAAGAAACAGCTGGTCTGTTGATAAAAACAGACCAAGACAGATACGGCAACCGGAAAAAAGTTATCCTGTCGCTCGACAATATTTCCGGTAATGCAGCGGATTTGGTTATTTCCGTCAGCAGGGATGACTCGATAGCCAAAGTTCCGGAAATAGATGATGGAAAATGGTTGAAACAGGTAACGGATACTTTTCCTTTTTCCCTGCAATGGCTTCCCGAGTATGAAGGACAGATTATTTCCGGACGTTTTGTTCCCGAACCCAAAGAATCGTTACATTCGAATATTGCCTTCGTAGGGAATGATATACGCTATTTCAACGGCAAGCAAAATTCCCTGAATGGAACAACCGAATTTTACACCTCCGGAATATTCGGTAAACAACAAATCGTAACATCCGTTGTTTCACTCGTTTATGGAAAAGTCCCTTACCGGATTGATTTGATAAGCCCGTTTTGTGAATTGTTACCCGACAGCTTGCCTGTGCTGCAGATCTATCCCAATGAAAAACGGTTATTGGAAAGGTATGTGGGCGTCCAAATTAAGGAAAAGGCTGAAAATGATTCACTTAATCTGCCTGTTCAGTTGTTGGGTTATTGTACTTTTCAACCGGTTAAAACTTATGATTTGGATCAATATACGCGGTTTGGGACGATAAGTGAAACCATATTGGAATTTATTACCCGGCTTCGCGTTACCAAAGTAAACGGTAAACGGACGATAAGCGCATATTTAGATGAAGAGAATCAATTTAGTGTAAGAACGCTGGTTCTGCTCGATGGCGTTCCCATCTACAATCATGAAGATATTCTCGGATATAACCCGATAAACATAAAACTGATCAATATTTATGACGGGCGTTACACATTTTGCGGCGAAAATTTTGAAGGCATTGTATCCTTCGTTACCCGTAAAAGTGATTTACCGTTTTTTCAGTTGAGCGATGGTTCGCAACTGTTCAATTACAACTGTCCCCAACTTCCTCCCTCGTTTGAAAGTCCCGACTATTCAACCGGCGAGGCAAAGAATTTCCGAAAACCGGATTTTCGCCACACCTTGTATTGGAATCCTTCCGTTAAATCTGCAACCGGTCAACCGGTCAATTTTTCTTTTTATACGTCTGACTTGTGTGGAGAATTTAAAGTTACCGTAGAAGGTATCACAACTGACGGGAAAGTGATACATGCGACATCACACTTCCAAGTAATAGCGGCTAAATAAAGAAAAAATCGTATATTTATAAAACAAATTATTGATTGTATTATATGAAAACAAATTTTCAAAAATTATTAATGGTAATAGTATGCTTGAATATCGGCATGATTACTTTTTCACAGCAAACCAAAAATCAAGAAACAAAACCTGTTGATGACAGAACTTATTGGGTCGATTTGCTATACAGGATTTCTGAACCGGTACTCAGTAATATGAGTAAAGGGGAACTAAAGAAAAACATGACGGTGGAATACAGTCCCATTTGGGATGGGAGAAACAAAAATGTTGCCTATATGGAAGCTTTTGGACGCTTGATGGCCGGAATCGCTCCATGGCTAAGCCTTCCGGACGACAATACGCATGAAGGCAAACAACGCAGGCAAATACGTGATTGGGCGCTATTGAGTTATGCAAATGCTGTTGATCCCGATAGTCCCGATTATTTGCTATGGAAGGGTTCAGGTCAGGTCTTAGTAGATGCCGCTTATCTTGCAAACAGTTTCATTCGTGCGCCGAAAGCTTTGTGGGAACCGTTGGATAGCGTCGCTAAAGAACGTTACATAAAGGAATTTAAAAGCCTGAGGCAAATCAAGCCTGCATATAATAACTGGCTGCTTTTCAGAGCGATGATTGAAGCATTTCTTGCTTCGATAGATGAAGAATACGATGCTTACGTACTTGACACTGCGCTCCGGAAAATGAACGAGTGGTACCTGGGCGACGGTTGGTATGCCGACGGACCGGAATATTCCCTCGATTACTACAACGGATATGTAATTCATCCCATGTTGCTCGAAATCATAGAAGTAATGGATAAAAAAAAGATAGACAGTCCCATCAGGTTCGATCTTGCCCTCCGGCGGATGCAACGATATAACCGGTTGATAGAACGTTTGATTTCTCCTGAAGCTGCTTTTCCCGCTGTAGGAAGATCAATGACTTATCGCTTGGGAGCATTTCAAACGTTGGCTTTGGCGGCTTGGAAATACGATTTACCCAATACTATGTCGAATGGTCAGGTAAGAAATGCGCTTACGAGCGTAATGAAACGGATGTTTTCCACCGAAGGTAATTTCAATAAGGAAGGTTTTTTGCAGCTCGGATTTGTCGGTCATCAGCCCGAAATTGCCGATTCCTACACCAACAGCGGTAGCGTATATCTTACCTCTTTGGTGTTTCTGCCTTTAGGTTTGCCTGCCGATCATCCGTTTTGGACGTCTCCGGCTGAAGAATGGACATCGCTCAAAGCGTGGAGCGGGAAACCGTTTCTGAAAGATTATCATGAATCGGTGATGTTTTAATTTACCATTTATAATTCATAATTCATAATTTTATTGTACCTTTGTTGGCTTAAAAGCAAATATCACAATTGTGGCGGAAACAAGATATATTTTTGTTACAGGCGGTGTAGTTTCTTCTTTGGGAAAAGGAATTGTGTCGGCGTCGTTAGGTAAACTTCTTCAGGCAAGAGGTTACCGTGTAACCATTCAAAAATTTGATCCCTATATCAATATTGATCCGGGAACGTTGAATCCTTACGAACACGGAGAATGTTACGTCACTATCGACGGACATGAAGCCGATTTGGATCTGGGACATTATGAACGTTTTCTCAATATTCCTACTACAAAAGCAAATAACATCACTACCGGACGTATTTACCTGAATGTGATTAACCGTGAACGAAAAGGCGATTTTCTCGGAAAAACCGTGCAGGTGGTTCCGCATATCACCGACGAAATCAAGCGGAATATCATGCTTTTGGGCAATACCGGCGAATATGATTTTGTCATTACGGAAATTGGAGGTACAGTCGGCGATATTGAATCGTTGCCTTATATAGAAAGCGTTCGCCAATTGCGCTGGGAGCTGGGGAAAAACTGTCTGTGCGTGCATCTTACCTACGTGCCGTATATTGCCGCCGCAAAAGAAGTAAAAACCAAACCCACGCAACATTCCGTTAAAACACTTCAGGAACAGGGTATTCAACCCAATATTTTAGTGCTTCGAACCGAAAGAGAGCTGTCGGAAAGTATTTGCCATAAAACTGCCTTGTTTTGTAACGTAGATGAAAGTGCAGTTATTCAATCGTACGATGTTCCAAGTATTTACGAAGTCCCTGTTATTTTGGCGCAACAAAAAATGGATAAAATTGTGCTCCAGAAAATGGGAGTATCCGGCGAAAAGAAACTGGATTTGAAACGATGGAAAGGTTTTCTCAGAAACATGAAAAATGCCCGGAAAGCAGTTACAATCGGTTTAGTCGGAAAATATGTGGAATTGCCCGACGCTTATAAATCCATTAGCGAATCGTTGTTGCAAGCTGCAACTTACCATCGCCGGAAATTGGATTTGCGGTTCATTCATTCCGAAAAACTGACGGATGAAAATGTGGAAGAAATGCTGAGCGGTTTGGATGGAATCGTGATTGCTCCGGGGTTCGGACAAAGGGGTATTGAAGGTAAGTTCGTCGCATTGAAATATGCCCGTAAGCACAACAGTCCCACGTTAGGCATCTGTTTGGGTATGCAATGTATGGTTATTGAATACGCCCGCAACGTTTTAGGACTGACACAAGCCAATTCCACGGAAATGGATCCTGAAGCGCCCGATAAAGTTATCGATTTGATGGAAGAACAAAAAAATCTGACTTTGATGGGTGGTTCCATGCGCTTGGGCGCTTATAAATGCCGGCTCGAAAAAGATTCGATTGCTTACAAGGCTTATCAAAGCGAAGAAATACGCGAACGGCATCGCCACCGGTATGAGTTGAATAATGAATATACAACATTATTAGAAGCGAAAGGCATGAAATGTACCGGCATCAATCCGGAAACAGGTTTGGTCGAAGTGGTGGAAGTTCCTGAATTAAAATGGTATGTTGGCGTACAATATCATCCGGAATTTAATTCTACCGTTGTTAAGCCAAACCCTTTATTTATGAGTTTTATTGAAACAGCTACAAAATAAGTTATGGACAAAAATACAATCATTGGTTTTATTCTAATTATTCTGGTATTAATCGGTTTCACATTGTTGAACCGCCCTTCTAAAGAGCAGGTAGAGGCTCAGCGGCGATATCAGGATTCAATAGCAAATATCCAGCAATCTCAAAAAACAGAAGAACAACAAGCGGTTATCCAACAAGCGGAAGAGACTAAAGGAACTGAAACAACCTCCGATTCGCTTGGTCAAACGAATTTGGCTGCTAAATTCGGCGATTTTGCAGAAGTAGCCCGGGGAACCGAAGCGTTTGTCACACTCGAAAACGATTTCATGATTTTGAAAATATCGACGAAAGGCGGAGGTATCGTCTCGGCTCAGTTGAAAAAATATACCGATTACAAAAAAAATCCTTTAATTCTTTTTCAAGATAGCGATGCCCGGTTTTCGCTAACCCTGGTAACCAACAATAACAGAGTTATTAATACAAGCGATTTATATTTCGAAGCAATAAATACCGATTCTTTAGCAACGACTTTGCGCTTGAAAGTGGGGAATGATAGCGTTGCCGGTGTTGATTTTGTGTATCGTTTACATCCCGATGACTATATGGTTGATTTCTCGATTGTCCCCCGTCATATACAAAGCTATCTCGCATCCGGAACAAACTCGATGGATATTACATGGTCGCAGAAACTACGTCAATTGGAGCAGGGTCGAAAATACGAAGAACGATACGCTTATTTGATTTACAAATATTTCAGTGATGATGTCGAGCAAATGCAAGCTTCCAAAGACGACACGCGAACGATTACGAATAAACTGAAATGGATTGGATATAAAGATCAGTTCTTCTCGTCGGTTCTTATTGCAAAAGAAGGATTTACTTCCAGTCAATTAGAATCGCAAATTTTTCAGGATGGCGATTATTTGAAATATTACATCTCCACTACCAGCGTGGATTTTGACCCGAAGTTGGACAATCCCGTTAATTTAAATTTCTATTTTGGTCCGAACGATTATAATTTGTTGAAACGTTACGACAAAACCAAATTCGTTGGGCAGGATCTCCAGTTGGAAAAGCTGGTGCCGTTGGGTTGGATTTTTTTCCGATACATCAACAAATGGATCATTATCCCTATCTTCGACTGGTTAACTTCATGGGTATCAAGTATTGGGTTGGCGATCTTACTTTTAACCTTAATTATCAAAACCGGTTTATTTCCGTTAGTTTACCGGTCGTTTATGTCGTCGGCAAAGATGCGGGTAATGAAACCGCAGATTGAAGCAATCACTTCCAAGTATCCCGGACAGGAAAATGCGATGATTCGACAGCAAAAAACAATGGAATTGTATCGCCAGGTTGGCATTAACCCGATGAGCGGCTGTTTGCCAATGCTCTTACAAATGCCTTTCCTGCTGGCGCTTTTCATGTTCTTTCCTTCAGCTATTGAGTTGAGGCATCAAAGTTTTCTCTGGGCGCCCGATTTATCCACTTACGATGCCATTGTTCAATGGAATACGTATGTCCCGTTTGTTACTCCTTATTTTGGTAATCACATCAGTCTTTTCTGTTTGTTGATGACGATTGTCAATATTATCTATACGAAATACAACATGGAGCAGACGAGTACCGGACAGGAGCAAATGCCCGGAATGAAAGTGATGATGTATATCATGCCGCTTTTCATGTTGGTGTTCTTAAATTCTTATCCTGCAGGGTTGAACTATTATTATTTCATCTCTACTTTAATCACGATTCTTCAAACCATTCTTTTCCGCTATTTCTTGAACGAAGAAGCTTTGTTGGCGAAGTTGGAAGCGAACAAAAAGAATCCGGCTAAAAAGAAATCCGGAGGATTCATGGCGCGTTTGGAAGAAGCGCAGCGAAAGCAGCAAGCGATGCTGAAAGAGCAGCAAAAGCATAAGAATAAAGGGAAAAGATAAATAGGAACTCAAGCTTTTTCTTAACCGAATAGTGGGTGCATTTCAAAATGTCGCGGATATTCCAATCTTTCATATTTCAACTTATTTGTTTAGGCACATTGCGCCAAAGGTGGCATTTTAAGAAAGTCTATAACTTTTGACCACTGCTTATTCATGTTAATCACCCGCAATCGAAGCATATTTTCTACACCTTTTCTACTCCAGCGTTGTCCGGAGAGCTTCATTCTTTTCTGTATAACCGTGCGATGAGCAGATTCGATAGCCCCACTTCCAATAATTCCACACCCCGTATTCCGGTATTGCTTATACCTCATTCGTTTTTTATTGTTTTGATAGTAAGTGATTAGTTTTTGCTTGTCTTCTTCTTTGGCACAAGCCAAGCCAATATTGTCCAGAACAGTTTCTACATCAGAGGCAAGTAATAATTCTTTCTGGCAATCGCACCATGCCCTTTTTTCTATAGATGCGCTTGGATACGCTTTTTCTGCAAACTCATATAAATGTTCCATTACATGAAAGAAATCAAGTACCGAAACTGAAAGCGGATAGTGGTCTGCAATCCATTCTCTTATCCAAGCTGCTCCATCTGTTATAAAAACCAGCCTGTTTTTCAATTCTCCATAAGAATCAATTACCCCGCCGAGTTTTTCTCCAAAATCAAAACAACTGCTCAACAACATTGAAACGCTGTTGAATGAAAGAGATATTATTACATTGAGTGAAGTATTAACCGTATTTCCGGCAACCAAAGGGTTGCCGGAAATTTTAGGATACATTTCTTTATTGCAGACCAACGACAAATACATTCTGAATCAAATCGAAACAGAATATCTGCTATTTGATTCTGTGAACGACAAATATTTGAAAACTCCACAAGTAATATTCAGTAAATAATGATATGGAAAACAAGAATCAGACATACGAACCATACGCACACGTCATAGTAAAATTGTTCAACGGTGTTATTTATGACGAAAATGAAAAACTTTGGAATGATTTGTTGCAATATCAAGTCCCTGT
>Ga0123357_10000768_pt1 | contig 32391 bp, 28 predicted proteins | sample TergutEmb28metaG_FD_89873 | JGI IMG/M metagenome (GOLD analysis project Ga0123357, IMG submission 89873) | Embiratermes neotenicus P4 segment gut microbial communities from Petit-Saut dam, French Guiana - Emb289 P4 | ecosystem: Host-associated > Arthropoda: Insects > Digestive system > Gut ... | reverse complement strand
GAGCAAATCGCCGGGAGCTCGCATCGGCAGACAGAGCATTCAGTGCAGGCCGCCCAATCGGTCGAAGAACTCAACGGCAATATTCTGTCGGTTGCCAATAACGCCGAAAAGGTGCGTTCGCGCTCGCATGAGAGCCTAAAGCGTTCGCGAGCCGGACAATCCAGCCTCCATCAACTGTTTGATGAAATGAGCCAGGTGCAGGAGGCCGTCAAGCGCATGGCCGATTCGATAGGTGCATTCGTCCAGTCAACGCAGTCCATCAACAGCATGACCCGGGAAGTACGCGAGATTGCAGAACAGACCAACTTGCTCGCGCTCAATGCGGCCATTGAAGCCGCACGTGCAGGGGAACACGGCCGAGGCTTCGGGGTGGTGGCTAACGAAGTACGCAAACTAGCTGAAAAATCGGCTCATTCAGCGGGACAGATTGACAAAATCACTCACGATATTGGCCAACAGTCTGGTCAGGTGCAGGAATCCATTGCACGTGGGTTGGAGCGCCTTGAAACGAGCCGCAGCATGACCAAAGGGGTAACAGAGGTATTGAACTCTGCCAACGAATTGGTCGTGGAAGTCGGTGAGGGGCTCGACCAGATCGCCGTAACTACCGTAGAACAACAAAATGTCAGCACCTTGGTAAAAGAGAGTATCGCGGCCATTGCTGACATGGCGCGCGAGAACGATACCGCTATCGGGCTTACGGCAGAGGCGGCGCACGAAATGGAGCAGTTTGCCGCGCAATTACAGAAATCGGTGTCGCGCTTCAAGGTTTGAACAACTGTATTTCTGTCAGATGCGCCGGACGGGTGGTTCGGGAAGGCAAGCGGGCACGCCGCTCAATACGGCGGCGCGCTGTGCGCTCACTGGTGTCTGTAGAGAACGCTAATTATCTTGGCCGGTTGGTTGACAACTAACTTGGTCGGTTTGGCAGCAAATAAGTACAAGGGGGGAAAGCACAAAACACGTCGGGCAAGGATTTTCCTGTCCGGCGTGTCGTGTGTGATGCTAACCGCTCAGTCAAGCCGGATCGGAACGAAAAGCCTTGTGTTACCACGCTGGATCAACAAGGCGAAGCGTTTACCTGCTTTTTCGGCCAATTGCCGGAATTGTGCTGGGGATGTGACCGGTTGGTTGTTCAGGCTCAGGATGATGTCGCCGTTGACCAACCCGGCTCGTGCCGCTTGCCCGCCGGCTGCTTCAACCAGCAGTCCACCTGTCACGCCGAAGTGTGCGGCCTCACGTGCGTTGAGAGGCCGCAGGTTGAGCCCTAGCTTGTCGCGCACCCCTTTGTCCTGGCCACTCGGGCTTTGCGCGGTTTCTTCCTGCGGCAGTTCATCAAGCACAGCCGTAACTTCCCGACTCTTGCCTTCACGCCAGATTTCGAGCTTGATTTTGCTGCCCGGTTGCTTGTCGCCGATGAGGCGCGGCAATTCATTGGTTTCGTTCACCTCCTTGCCGTCGACCTTGAGCACGATATCACCAGGTTTTAATCCAGCACGTGCGGCAGAACTACCAGCTTCGACTTGCGCCACCAATGCACCGCGTGGCGCATCCAAGTTGAACGAAGGTGCGAGTTCCGGACTCATGCCTTGAATGTAAACACCCAAGCGGCCACGCTGTACACGGCCATGTTGAATGAGTTGATCCCTCACTTTCATAGCGACATCGATGGGAATAGCAAAGGAAATGCCCATAAAACCGCCAGATCGCGAATAAATCTGCGAATTGATGCCAATGACGCGGCCATTGAGGTCAAAAAGCGGCCCCCCCGAATTACCGGGGTTGATGGCCACATCGGTCTGGATGAAAGGCACGTAGTTTTCATCCGGCAGGCGGCGTGCCTTAGCCGAGATGATTCCGGCGGTAACGGAGTGTTCGAAACCGAAAGGCGAGCCAATAGCAGCAACCCATTCACCGACGCGAGCGCTGTCTGGATTGCCGATAGCGACGGTAGGCAAGCTCTTGGCATCGATTTTAATGACGGCCACGTCGGTGCGACGGTCGATGCCAATGACCTTGGCCTTGAATTCGCGCTTGTCGCTCAACTTGACGGTAACTTCCGCCTTGCTGTCACCGACTACGTGCGCATTGGTGAGCACATAGCCATCGCTGCTAACGATGAAACCGGAACCGATCCCCTGCCGGATGTGGGGAACGCCAGGATGGTTGGGAGGAAAACCCGGCCCCGGCGTCGGTACGCCGAAACGACGCAGGAAATCAAAGAAAGGATCGCCAGCGAAAGGATTGTCATCATCGTCGTTCGCCTGGATGGTTTGATCAACGCTGATATTGACCACGGCAGGACTGACTTTCTCGACCAAATCAGCGAAATCGGGCAGGCCACGCTGAACGGCTGCTACAGGTGCGTCGTCGGCGTGAGCTTTAGGAAGAACCGGCCCATCATCCGGAAAACAGGCGGCCAAGCCGAGAGTCAAGGCCGCAATAACGAGGTTTCTTTTCATGAATATCCCTTAGCGCAAAAGAACAAGAAGAAACTGAAATGACATCTGTTGGTTCCCTGGCATTGATACTGTAGGTGTGCTCTTAGCTACACACAAACCCGGAAAAGCTTCGTTTCATCGATGGCCTACCCGCCCATGCCCACCCAAGTTGAGATTATGGTAACAGCAGCGTCATTTGATACCGTTTCTGTTATAGGGTTCCCAATACTTTACCAAAGAATAAAAATACGGCACATAAAAGCCGTATTTTTCCTTGCATCGAACGTGTGGGCAAGGCATTTTCAAATAAAATAGCGATGTTGAGATGAGCGGCATGACTTGCTACAGTAGGGGTGTACCAGAATTTAAATGACTATAACATATTTACGCTATCTTGTAGCCTTGGCTCGTGAAAGGCACTTTGGCCGTGCGGCAGAAAAATGTCGTGTCTCACAGCCAACGCTTTCCGTTGCGATCAAGAGGCTTGAAGAAGAACTCGGCATCTTGCTTTTCGAGCGCACCGCCAACGAAGCCAGGATTACCGAAATCGGCCAGCGCATTGTGGCTCAAGCCGAAAAGGTGTTGATAGACGTTAATCATCTCCACGAAATCGCCACTATCGGCAAGGATCCGCTCGTCGGGTCGCTCCGCATGGGAGTCATCTACACCATAGGGCCATACCTATTGCCACACTTGATCCCGAGGGTGCACCAGCGTGCCCCGCACATGGCACTCATCATCCAGGAAAACTACACGGCTCACCTGGCCGAGGCTCTTAAGCGCGGTGAACTAGATGTTATTATTATTAGTTTGCCATTTGCTGAGCCTGGCGTCGTTACGCAACCGCTGTATGATGAGCCTTTCCGTGTGTTGTTACCTACCCAGCACTCATGGGTCAAACAAAAGGAAATCACCCCTGGGATGCTCGCCGACGAACAACTGCTGCTGCTTGGGGCAGGCAACTGTTTCCGCGACCAAGTCTTAGAAGTCTGCCCGGAATGCCAGAGCATCAGCGGCCTGCAACGCACGCTTGAAGGCAGTTCGCTCGAAACCATCCGCCACATGGTTTCCACCGGCTTAGGCGTAACGGTGTTGCCAAGTACTGCGGCGGATGGAGCAGAGGCCAATAACCCGCTCGTGAAGGTTCGTCCCTTCACCCATCCTGAACCCGTGCGCCGGATAGCCTTGGCCTGGCGTGTGACTTATCCGCACGGTAAGGTGATCGACATGCTTCGCATGGCGATTCTGGGCTGCTCGCTGCCTGGAGTGCGTCCAATCGGATCTGCGTTGGCAGGTAAACACGTGCCGGACACCAATTCCTAGAATGGGACAACGGGCTAAAACAGGGTAAGCGGTATGAACTGACTGCTCCCTTCTGAGTCCAATCGGGGAGTTCCCAGTGCAGGGAGTCGGATCGGTTCAAAAATTGTACGACACGTGAAAAAAGCCCTCCTTTTGGTGACACCAGCAGAGTAACGTGACAACTCCTATGATTTACGCTTTTATGCATATTACGCGACGCGCAATATTAAAAATGCGTATAATCGTAAAGAATAATTTCTTACTAAGAGGGAAACCCATGAGAGGCGTTGTTCGCCAGTCCAACGGCATCTATATCGTTGACTCGGGTTACAGTAGTCAGTCGAAGGTAGCTGCCGTTTATTTTGTTGTCGACCATGGGCGGGTTGCGATCGTTGATACCGGAAGCAATACGTCAGTTCCGCGTATCCTTTCCACGCTTGCCTACCTGAACATCGTCCCTGAAGCCGTCGAATGGGTGATATCCACCCACCTGCATCTCGACCATGGCGGGGGCGTGGGCAGTTTGATGTGCGCGTTACCGCACGCCCGTGTGGCTATTCACTCGAGCGCTGCAAACCAATTAGCATATCCTGATCAGACATGGGAGAACACCATCAAACTTTTCGGATGGGAACAATCCTTCCGCCCGTATGGCTACCTGACGCCAGTGGATGAGCAGCGCATCGTCCCTGCCCGCGATGGCCTGGTATTGCCCCTCGGTGACCGTGTGTTGAGGCTTCTTCATACGCCTGGCCATACCCACCATCATATTGTGGTATGGGACGAGAGCGCGAACGCCTTCTTCGCTGGCGACGCTTTTGGGATTTCGTACCGCGAATTCGACGTCAGCAAACGCTCGTTTGTCTTTCCATCCTCCCCATTTGCTCAGTTTGACCCCATAGCGATGATCGAGTCTATCGCCCGCATGGCTGCTCATAACCCGGAAGCAATATATCTCTCCCACTACGGCAAGGTTACAGGTATCGAGCGCCTGGCAAACGACCTATTCCGTCTGATCCACGCCCAGGTAGCGGTTGCGCAGGCGGCACGTGGCAGCGGGCTTGCACGCCACACCGAGATCCTTTCCGGCCTGGAAGAACTCGTGCGCGAGGAGTGTGCCCGGCAACAATGGGCAATCAATGAAGAAATCTCGCTAAACTTGCTGCGGCCAGACCTCTGCCTTAATGTTCAAGGGCTGGAAATATGGCTAGACAGCCTCCACGAAAAACGTGCAATCAAGGAAGCGGCGATGAAAGAAGAAATGAGCCTGATGGCTGTTGCTGCGGCTTAAGGCAGGTACGCTGCACTTTTCTTGAAATCACCCCAATCCTGCGGGGCTTTGGATACGCGGTAAGATTACACCTGTTTTAAGGGGATGCCCCAGTTTGGTAGCCAGGGAACCCTTAATGTGTACTTACCTGTTTTCCAACTGTGCCCGATTATTTTCCCATTCCTCCGGATGTCGATCCCAAACGCCGTTTCGGCGGCCTTGAACGGCTGTATGGCGAAGGGACGGTTACACGTCTTGCGGCCGCGCGGGTAGCGGTAGTCGGGATTGGCGGCGTGGGCTGTTGGGTAGCCGAAGCATTAGCGCGTAGCGGCATAGGTATGCTAAAACTAATTGACCCCGACAATCTCGTCGAGTCCAACATCAACCGACAAATCCACGCGTTCGATAGCACGCTTGGACAGGCCAAGGTCACGGCAATGGCGGCGCGGGTTGGCAGCATCCACCCACAATGCCGCGTAGAGGTGGTCGAAGATTTCCTGACTCCGGAAAATGCCGCAACGCTGCTTTGCAATATCGACCTCGTGGTCGATGCCATCGACCACGTGCGCGCCAAGGCCGCCATCGCTGTCCATTGTTGTCAAACGCGCCTGCCGCTGCTGATGGCAGGCGGGGCAGGCGGCAAAACCGACCCGCGCCAGATACGGGTTGAAGACTTGGCGCTCACCACGCAGGATCCGCTGCTCTCCAAGGTTAGGGCCCGCTTACGCCGCGAGTACGGTTTTACGCACGAACCCGGCAAGAAATTTGGTATCGAAACGGTGACTTCAAATGAACCCTTACGACAACCCACGACATGTAGCGCAAGGCCACAGGGTTTGTCGTGCGCCGGTTACGGTTCCAGCATGGCTATGACGGCCGGCATCGCCATGTTCATTGCGGCGCGGGTACTTGAACGACTGCTGCGGCCCACAGCAGGTGTTAGCGCCCCTCCGGCAAAACGACCAGGGAATATGTGAACGAGCGGAGAGGAAGTAGGCGTCATGGGAGTTGGTGGTGTTGCAGGAGGCGGATGGGGGCGGCCACCGCCTTTTGGCCGCTCGAACCCTTTTGGAGGCGGTATAAAAGGTTCGATCTCATACGTTTTACCATGCTTCTCACAATCGGCAACGACCTTTTCAGCGCGATCTTTATAGTCACCAAACCCGTTCCCAGGTGTTCCTTCTCCGACCGCACCCTGATTTGGGTCGAGTGGGATACTGCGCGAAAACATCAAGGAACTGGCATTGTAAAAACCCTGCCCTGCCGCTTTAGGGTCTCCTCCTGTCCAGCGATAGAGCATCTTGGCCTCACCCCAATAAACGACAACTTCCTTTTTCACGGATCCTTTCTTCTTCCCTTGCTGGTGGGGCGGAAATTCGTAACCTACGGCGCAAAAATGGTTTTTGGCCTTGAAACTGTCATCATTCCTGCCAATGATCAGATTCTTAATCTCCATCTCTATAATGCTGAAAACATATTCTCGTTCGAAATCAAAATGCTTGACGGGATAAGGTTGGCTGAAAATGAAAGAGGAGAAATCTTCCTGTTCTGGCTGTACCGGTTCCGCGTTCGCCACTTCCCCAGTATCCTGCTTTGCCTGTCCGTCCAGCGCGGTTGGCGCAGCCGGTATGGTTGGCGCGGCTGGTGTAGTTGGCGCAGCCAGTTCGACCGGAGAGTCCCGGTCTTTCAATCCTCCGTGCAACAGGAGAGAAATCAGGAACAGCAACGCGAAAATCGAAAGCAGTCTCATTCAATCCTCATCTGTCTGCCCTTTCCCGGTCATGCGGTTGGCCAGCTTGACGACCCTACCCTCACCGGTTCAATAGGTTATTTTAGCTTCGGGCAGCGGAAAATCCAACGATGGACAGGATTGGGCAATATGCACGTACCTATACAAAAAGATGCGCCATATAGTGGTTTCGTTTTTGCCTTACAATGAATGGTTCCTCCCTTCTGCCCCTGCGTTTACTTTTTCCATGATGCACTACGAACATCTGTTGTATGAAGCCAAATTCTGCCCACCGCGGAATTTTGCCGTCCGCGTGGCGGAGATGCCGCGCCCGTTGGTTTTTACCAATGGCTGCTTCGACATCCTCCATCGTGGGCACGTAACTTATCTCTCCCGTGCGCGCGCACTAGGCGCATCGCTCGTGGTGGCGCTCAATAGCGACGACTCGGTGAGAAAGCTTGGCAAGGGGGAGGGACGCCCGCTGAATTCGCTGGAAGATCGCATGGCGGTCATTGCCGCGCTGGGAAGCGTCGATCTCGTGACGTGGTTTGAAGAGGAGACGCCGCTCGCCCGGATCGTTGAATCCCGTCCCGATGTGCTGACCAAAGGAGGAGACTGGGCTGTTGATGCCATCGTCGGTGCAATCGAGGTGCGTGCCTGGGGCGGCAGCGTGCTTCCGATCCCGTTCGAATTCGAACGTTCAACGACCGCGCTCGTTGAACGTATCCGCAATATGCACGCCTGCCACGGATGAGCCACGACGCTCACAGCATCCTCACGCGTGTTTTCGGTTACAACGCATTTCGCGGCGACCAACAGGCAATCATCGGGCACGTCGCTTCTGGGGGCGATGCGCTGGTACTGATGCCCACAGGGGGCGGCAAGTCGCTATGTTATCAGGTTCCTGCCTTGATGCGACCAGGAACAGCCATCGTGGTTTCGCCATTGATCGCGCTCATGCACGACCAGGTAAGCGCACTCCAGGAAGCGGGTGCAGCAGCGGAATACCTCAATTCCAGCCTCGACCTGGAATCTTTGAGAGCCACTGAACAGGCGCTGCGTGCGGGCAACCTCGACCTTCTTTATGTTGCACCCGAGCGCCTGATGACACCCCGGTTCCTCGATTTGCTCGACCATTTGCGCGATACTGAACGGCTCGCGCTGTTCGCTATCGACGAGGCACATTGCGTTTCGCACTGGGGACATGATTTCCGCCCCGAATACCTGCAATTGTCGATCCTGCCGGAACGCTATCCGGCCATCCCGCGCATCGCGCTCACAGCCACCGCCGATCGCCAGACCCGCGACGAAATCATCCAGCGGTTGCATTTGGGCACGGCGCGGTGTTTTATTTCTAGTTTCGACCGCCCCAACATTCATTACACGATCGTCGAAAAAACCGATGCACGCCGCCAATTGCTCAATTTTATCCGCAACGAAGTTCATTCCCAGTTCTCGCGTGCGGCAGGCATTGTCTATTGTCTCTCAAGGCGCAAAGTAGAGGAAACAGCCGCGTGGCTACAAGAGCATGGCATCGCAGCGCTGCCTTATCATGCAGGATTGCCCACGGAGATACGGGCGGCGCACCAAGGGCGTTTTCTGCGTGAAGACGGCCTAGTGATGGTGGCAACGATTGCGTTCGGCATGGGGATCGACAAACCGGACGTGCGCTTTGTGGCGCATCTCGACCTACCACGCTCGATCGAGGGCTATTATCAGGAGACGGGCCGGGCAGGCCGCGACGGTTTACCCGCACGTGCATGGATGACCTGGAGCGCGGGAGACGTAGTCCAGCAGCGCTGGATGATCGACTCGGGCGAAAGCGAAGCCGACATGGATTACGAGACTTACCGGCGGCTCGCCCGCAACCGGCTCGATGCCCTTGCGGGGCTGGCTGAAACCACGGCCTGCCGCCGCCAGCAGTTGCTCGCTTATTTTGGCGAAGAGGCCGCCGCGTCCTGTGGCAATTGCGACAATTGCGCCGACCCACCCCAGACTTGGGATGCCACCGAAGCCGCACGTAAGGCTTTATCCTGCGTGTATCGCACCGGCCAGCGCTATGGAGCCGGCCACCTGATCGATGTGCTGCGCGGCGAACTGACCGACAGGGTGCGGGAAAAAGGCCACGAAGGGTTGAGCACCTTCGGCATCGGCCGCGACCTCGACGAAAAACACTGGCGCATGGTCTTCCGGCAACTCGTAGCACACGATTTCGTTTGTGTTGACCATGAACGTTATAACGCGCTGGTACTCACCGAAACCGCCCGTCCGTTACTGCGAGGCGAAGCTGGCCTCTTTGTCAGGTTGCCGCCTGAAAAACTTCACAGGTCGAAAAGACAGCGTAAAAATACCCTGCGCGAACGTAACATCCCTGGCGGCGTGCCCACCACGCTTTTCGAACGCCTGCGGGCTTGGCGCACCGACACCGCCCAAGCCCGCAATGTGCCCGTTTATGTCATCTTCCACGACACTACCTTGCGCGACATCGCCATCGTCCGCCCGACGACGCTGGCTGGCCTGCGCCAAATTTCTGGGATCGGTGAGCGCAAGCTGGAAGCCTACGGCAAAGAGATATTGGAGATCGTCGCAGCGTGTGGATAGGAGTCGAGAGGATCAGCCCCCGTTTTTGCCCGGTTGCCCCGTCTGGGACCCTACCTGGCGTCCAGACAGGGATTCGCCTAGCCAGTCGTCGAAAGGCTTTGGGTTCTTGATTAGTTTGTTAGCTTGCTTGTAGGCGCGTTCGAGATTGCCCCTCATTGATTGGGTCTGTGTATTCGTATCACCAAACTTGGTGAGATAAATCCGGTAGGCTTCAAGGTAACCGGAAACGGCTTTGTCATACTGCCCCCGGTTCATGTACGTCATGGCCATGTTGCCGTAAGATTTCCCCGTGGAGGGGTGTTCCTTGCCAAAAACTTTCTCGTTGACGAGCATTGCCTTTCTGGCCCATCCTTCCGCCTCATCGTAATTTCGCATCCTAGAATAGACCCAGGCCATATTGGTGTAGGCAGCGGCAGTATTGGGATGGTCTTCACCAACCGTTTTTTCAAAAACCGCTATGGCTTTCCGTAAATTTCCCAGTGCACTTTTGTTGTCACCCAATCTGGCTTCGGCTACGGCAATATTGCTGTATGTTGCCGCCGTGGAGTAATGGTCTTTGCCAAAAACCTTTTCTTGGTCTTCCAGGGTTTTTTTGTACCAAATCTCTGCCTGTTTGTAATCGCCCTTTTTGTTATACAACCCAGCAATGTCATTGCGTGTTCCTATAGCGACGGGATGTTGCTTCCCTAGGCTTTTTTCCTCCTCCGCCAATGCTTGCTTGTACGATTTCAATGCGTTCTCGTAGTCACCCTGCCCAGAATACTTAAGGGCGGCGTTGCGATGGATAGAAACCGTTTCGATGCTTTCGTCGTCTTGAATCGGCACGGCTTTTAGCCTCCAGTCCTGCGCTCGACCCTGGTCACCCGTAAGCTGGTGTATGGCAGCAATCCTGTCGTAGATTGCCACCACAGAGGGATGGTTTGCGCCTAATGCTTTTTCGCGGGTCGCCAGTGCCCTGTTATACCAATCCAGCGCGGCCGGGTAATTACCCTGGTTCTCATAGACGGCGGCAATATCCCCACAAGCCTCTGCCACTTCAAGGCTTTCCGTACCCAAGATATTTTCCCGAATCGCAAGCGACTTTTGATACCAACCCAACGCCTTTTCATTGTCACCGAGACGGTAAAGCGTAAAACCTAGGTTCCTGTAAATCGTGGCGCTATCGGGATTGTCGCTGCCCAGCTCTTTTTCAGCGATTTCGGCGGCTTGGGTCAGGAAATTACGGGCATCCGCGTATTTTCCCATGTCGATGTATACAAGGCCAATTTCGTTTCTGTAACGGGCAGAATCTTTATTTTGCTCACCCATCGCCGCGATAGAACCCAATAGAGCCTTTTTATAGTGATTCAATGCCTCGGTATAACGATGCTGGTCAGCATACCTTTTCGCAAGCCGCGTTTCTTGGGCAATTTCCTTGGTAGCAGCGACGTCGTTGAGGTTGTTCAAAACGAGCTTTCGCATGACGGTCACCTTGTCGCGAAGCCCCGTCACCGAAGGATGGCTCGCATCCAAAGCATTCTCGCGGATCGTCAGTGCCCTGCCATACCAAGCCAGCGCAGAAAAGTAATCGCTCAAGACCTCACTTTCATAGATGGAAGCAATATCCACGCAAATATCAGCCGCCTCAGGGCTTTCTGCGCCAAAAACGTTCTCTCGCACCGCAAGTGCCTTCTCATACCAATCCAGTGCCTGTTCTGGACGGCCAAGGCGGTAAAGCGCTAAACCCAGGTTCCTGTAGATATCGGCACTTTCGGAATCATTGCCGCCCGATCCTCTCCTAACGGCCCCAGCGGCCTGCGCCAGGATATCGCGAGCCTCCGGATACTTCTCCATGCTCAGATATACAATGCCAATCTCTTTCCTGAAGCGGACAGTATCCTTATGTTGCTCGCCGTTTATCTTGACAGAATTTAAAAGCGCCTTTTGATAGTGATCCAGTGCTTCAGCATAGCGTTTCTGGTCAGCATATTTTTTCGCAACCTGCTCTTCGCTGGCGATTTCCTTGGCAACGGTAGCGTTGTTGGCATGGGCATTTGGGCCAAGTGTTCCCAAAACAGTTGCCAGCGCAAGAGCCATCAGGGCACGCGAGCGCAGTGTCGGTTTAATGATGGGCATGATCCTGTCCCTCTCCAAAATTACCAACCTTATAAAAACAAAACACAGCCTGGAAAAAATGATGGGTGAGCTATTGGATTCTAACGCGTTCCACGTTCGATTAGTTCGATCTTATAGCCGTTCGGGTCTTCGACGAAAGCAATGACGGTTGTGCCGTGCTTCATCGGCCCAGCCTCGCGCACGACCTTGCCGCCACGACCACGGATACCGTCACAGGCTTTTTTGGCATCATCGACTTCCAGCGCGATATGGCCGAAAGCCGTGCCCGGTTCGTAGCAATCGACGTCCCAGTTGTAGGTGAGTTCAATAACTGCGCCTTCGTCCTCGTCCTGGTAGCCGACAAAAGCGAGGGTAAAACGGCCTTCGGGGTAATCCTGTTTCCGCAGCAACCGCATACCGAGTACATCGGTGTAGAAAGATAGGGAACGGTCGAGGTCGCCGACCCTCAGCATCGTGTGAAGCACTCTCATTTTTCAATCCTTTTACGTCACCCTGGCCTAAAGGCCGAGGATTCTTCGATACGGTTTAGGGAAGCCTTCGGCTCCATAAACGGTTGTCTCACTAACCCTGTCATGAATAACGGGCGCTCGACGCGTGTTCATGATTCAGCCCTCATGGCGTGCCAACGGTTATATCCCCGGAAGCAGCTCTGGGCTCGGGGTCGAGCATAGTGACTCCGCGTTCAAAGCGCTCGCGGCGCAGGGCTTCGAGCAGGAAATGGACGAAGGCCAGCCCGGAAAATGCCGGGGCAACGACGTTGGCAACCGGCACGTAAGCCAGCAGGAAAGTTCCACCGCCCAACAGCAGCATTTGGGGACGAAGCCCTTGGCGCAGGCGAACGAGTTCGTCCCGGTCAGCATGATGCATCAGAGCGTCGTAACCGAAAATGCGCTGGTTGAGCCAACCCATCCCCAGTATCGGCGCAACCAGCGCCACTCCGGGAATAAGCCATAGCGGCAGCGATAAAGCCATGATCAGCGCGAACCACAACAAAGCCGCCAGGGTATTGCCGATGCTGCCCATGTTGGAGCCACCGTGCCGCCGTTCGAGGTCGGCGTAATCGCGCTGGGCGACGCGGTCAAGCATCAGCGGCAGGGCTACCGTAGCGACGAGTGCCGCCGTTGTCACGTAGAAGAGGGGTACGAATGCAAGCACCACGAGCAGCTTGACAAAAACTAGCACAATGCCCGCTACCCACATCGAGGTACTGACCTGGTTGCCAACCCAACCAAACTCCTTGATGTATCCCATGATGGTATCGACGGCTACAGCCCAGGAGAACACCGCTATGGTGACCCACAGCAGCGCCGAAACGATACCCGGCCAGATGAGGTGGCCAAAGACATCCAGCCGTGCAAGACTGCGCATTGAACGTCCGATTGCAATGAATATGCTTCGCATGGCGTTTTCCCTTCACCGCAGGCCAGGGACGCCGCCCATCATGCCTTTCATGGCGCGCATCATTTTGCCGATGCCGCCCTTGGAGAATTGCTTCATGACTTTCTGCGTCTGCTCGAACTGGTTGAGCAGGCGATTGACTTCTTGGACGCTCACGCCCGCCCCAGCGGCAACACGGCGCTTGCGGCTGGCCTTGAGGAGTTCGGGGCGGGAACGTTCGAGCAGGGTCATGGAGTTGATGATGCCTTCGATGCGCGCAATGGCTTTTTCCTCGACGCCGCCCTGCAACTGACCGGCAGCTTGCGTGAATTGCGCCGGGAGTTTGTCGAGAAGCGAGGAAATGCCGCCCATGTTGCGCATCTGCCCGATTTGCGCCTTGAAATCGTTGAGGTCGAACCCTTTACCACTCTTAAGTTTGCGTGCAAGTTCGACGGCCTTTTCTTCGTCGACGCGGCGGCGGGCATCTTCGACCAGGCCGAGGATGTCGCCCATACCAAGGATGCGGCTTGCCATACGATCCGGATGAAATGGTTCGAGTCCGGAGAGCTTTTCACCGATACCGGCGAATTTCAGCGGCTTGCCGGTAATATGGCGCACCGACAGCGCCGCGCCGCCGCGTGCGTCGCCGTCGAGCTTGGTTAGCACCACACCGGTCAGCGGCAAGGCCTCGTTGAAGGCGCGGGCGGTGTTGACCGCATCCTGTCCAAGCATGGCATCGACGACGAACAGGGTTTCTATCGGATCTAGCACCGCGTGCAGGGCGCGGATTTCATCCATCATCGCTGCGTCGATCGCCAGCCGCCCAGCAGTGTCGACGAGCAATACTTCGTGGTGATGCTTGCGGGCGAAGTCAAACGCGGCAAGCGCGATGTCCACGGGCTTCTGACCAACATGCGAAGCGAAGAAATCGGCTCCTGCCTGTGCAGCCACGGTTTTGAGCTGTTCGATGGCCGCCGGGCGGTAAACATCAGTGGAGACAGTCAGCACTTTTTTCTTCTGCTCTTCGCGCAATAGGCGGGCAAGCTTGCCGACGGTGGTGGTTTTGCCCGCCCCCTGCAAGCCAGCCATCAGCACGACCGCCGGGGGCTGCGTCGCTAGGTTGAGCCCCTGGTGAGAGCCGCCCATGAGCATGCGCAATTCGTCATGCACTACACCGACGAGTGCCTGTCCGGGAGTAAGCGACCCGACGACTTCCTGCCCAACTGCTTTTTCTTTGACTCTGGAGATGAATTCCTTGACCACCGGCAGGGCGACATCGGCTTCGAGCAGAGCCATGCGCACTTCGCGCATTGCCTCCTGGATGTTGTCTTCGGTAAGACGCGCCTGACCGCGAAGGGTTTTGACGACTTTCGAGAGACGTTGAGTAAGATTGTCGAGCATATAAATTCCACATAGCCGCTAGGCAGGCAATTTGGCTGAAAATGGCGGGATTGGGGTAAACTGAACCGATCCTATGAGGCCAATTCTACTGCATCTCCATCTTATTCCCGCCGCGCTCTATGCCGTACTTGGGCTTTATTTCTGGCGCGCACGATCAGCCAACCCCGCTGCATCGGGCAAACCGGTTTCGAGTATGGCACGCTTCGAGCGCGTGCTGCTCGTCCTCGCCCTGCTTGTGCACAGCTTTGCGCTGTACGCGGAGATTTTCCCCAAGGGCGAGATGCGTTTCGGCCCTAGCATCGCGTTCTCGCTTGCGGTATGGCTGTCAATCTGCTTCTACTGGGTGGAGACGCTGTACAACCGGCTCGACGGCCTACGCGTCATCGTGCTGCCCGCAGGCGTGCTGGCATGTTTGCTGGTAGTATTTTTTCCTTACAGTAAAGCGCTTCCCAACGACAATATCGCTTCACCTATTTTCTGCGTTCATCTCATCATCGCCATGCTGGCGTGCAGCCTGTTCATGCTCGCTCTCCTGCATGCAATGCTGATGGCAATGGCCACAAAACAATTGCACCATGCCCATCTTTCAAAGGCACTGGCAAACCTGCCGCCTCTGCTGACGATGGAGGCGCTGCTTTTCCGGCTGATCGGCACCGCCTTCATGCTGCTCACGCTGACCCTGCTAACAGGGGTCATCCTCTTTGGGACGGCTTTCCCATTCGACTACAAGAGCGTTAAGAGCGTTTTTGCCACGATTTCGTGGCTCCTGTTCGGCATACTTCTGATCGGCCGTCATTTTCGTGGCTGGCGTGGCCGCGTCGCCCTGCGCTGGACGCTGGCCGGATTCGTTGCCCTGTTCATTACCGTAATGCTGGCCATTGGTAGCAGGTTCGTGATAGAAGTCCTGCTGCATAGATAAGGCTTGGCGGTACGGTTAACAAGCTGCGATGTGATGCGCACATTGCGCTTTACTTTCGATATTACGCAGCCAGAACCTACGACCTCATCTAATTAAATGAGCGGGAAATGGCAGCCAACCCACAAACCACATTAAGCGGGCTTGCCCGGGCACTCATCCAGAAAAAACGTTTATCCGAAGCAGATGCCATCGCGTGCACTACCAGCGATGGACTGACGAATGCTTTTCTGCACGAAGTTACGCAACGCAAATTGTTGAGCGCCCGTGATATTGCTCATTTCGCTTCTGAAACTTTCGGTTATCCCCTGCTCGACATTGCTGCAGTCAACCAGGACTTCCTGCCCAATAAGGTCATCGATACCAACCTGGTGCGCAAACATCAAGTCATTGCCCTGTCGCAGCGCACCAACCCAAACCGCCTGGTTCTGGCCGTCGCTGACCCGTCGAACATGCGAGTATTCGATGAAATCCGCTTTCAGACGGGCATGCAACTTGAACTTGTTATTGCTGAGGTCGACAAACTCGCAAAACTCGTCGAACGGGTAGGGTCTTCCGCCAAGGAAACGCTGGAGAAACTCAGTATTGAGGGCGAGTTAGGCACGCTGGATGTCGCGCTTGAAAGCAAAACAGAGGATTCGGCTGCCGCCTCCGAAGTCGACGATGCCCCAATCGTCAAATTCATTCAAAAAGTATTAGTCGACGCGATTAACGAAGGGGCTTCCGACATCCATTTCGAACCTTATGAAAAGTATTACCGTATCCGCGTCCGAACCGATGGCATATTGCATGAAATCGCCCAGCCACCCTTGGTTTTGAAGGAAAAGATCGCCGCCCGGATCAAGGTTATCTCGCGGTTGGACATTTCCGAAAAGCGGGTTCCGCAGGACGGGCGGACAAAGCTCATCCTGTCCAAGAGCAAGGCCATCGACTTCCGGGTTTCCACCCTGCCGACGCTGCACGGCGAGAAAATCGTCATGCGTATCCTGGATTCGAGTTCGGCCATGCTGGGCATCGAGGCGCTCGGCTACGAACCGGAGCAGAAACAGGCGCTACTCGAAGCCATCGGGCGGCCTTACGGCATGATTCTTGTCACAGGTCCGACAGGTGCAGGCAAGACGGTTTCGCTCTACACCTGCCTCAGCATCCTCAACCAGCCGGGAACCAATATCTCGACTGCCGAAGACCCAGCAGAAATCAACCTCGCCGGGATTAACCAGGTCAACGTCAACGAAAAGACAGGGCTAACTTTTGCCTCAGCCCTGCGCGCCTTCCTGCGGCAAGACCCGGACATCATCATGGTCGGTGAAATCCGTGACTTGGAAACCGCCGAAATCGCGGTCAAGGCGGCACAAACCGGGCATCTGGTACTTTCCACCCTGCACACGAACGATGCGCCAAGCACGCTTGAACGGCTGAAGAATATGGGGGTTGCGCCGTTCAACATCGCTTCGTCGGTCATCATGATTACGGCACAACGTCTGGCGCGCCGCCTGTGCTCATGCAAGAGGCCAGTCAATATTCCCATCGAGTCGCTGCTGCAAGCGGGTTTTCGCGCCGATGACCTCGACAGTGACTGGCAACCCTATGGGCCTGGAGGGTGCGACCGTTGCAAGGGGAGCGGCTACAAGGGTCGCGTAGGCATCTATCAGGTCATGCCGGTCAGCGAAGAAATCGCCCACATCATCATGACCGGTGGAAACTCAATGGATATCGCCGCCCAAGCCGAAATGGAAGGGGTCAGCGACTTGCGCCGCTCCGGCCTGCTCAAGGTCCGGCAGGGGATCACTTCCCTCGAAGAAGTCTTGGCTGCGACAAACGAGTGACCAGATAACTGCACACAAAACAACACAAAGCGCGCACGGAGAACCCCAACCATGACAACAGTAGCCAGCCACTCATCACGAGCCGCCCGCCGCCCACAGGGCGGTGCAAAGGAAAATCTTTACGCCTGGGAGGGCAAGGACAGGACAGGCAAGGTCGTTCGCGGCGAAATGCGGGCGACCAGCGACGCTGTCGTCAAATCCTCGCTACGCCGCCAAGGCATGACTCCCACGAAGGTCAAAAAACAAGCAATTTCCCGCGGGCGCAAGGTATCAGACAAGGAGATCGCACTTTTTACCCGCCAGTTGGCGACAATGATGAAATCGGGTGTCCCGTTGCTCCAAGCGTTCGACATCGGCATCAAAGGTGCGGGGAATCCTAGCCTTTCCCGGTTGCTCAACGAAGTCCGCGGGGAAGTCGAAACAGGTTCCAGTCTGTCGCAGGCGTTTTCCAAGTTCCCGGCACATTTCGACAAACTGTTCTGCAACCTGATTGCTGCGGGGGAGCAAGCCGGTATCCTGGATTCCATCCTTGACCGTCTGGCGGCCTACAAAGAAAAAATCCTCGCAATCAAAAGCAAGATCAAGTCGGCGCTGTTCTACCCAAGCGCCATCATCATCATTTCGGCGCTGGTCATCTCCATCATCATGATTCGGGTGATTCCCACATTCAAAGAGGTTTTCGCCAGTTTCGGGGTAGGACTACCCGCACCGACAATGGTGGTTATCGGTATTTCCGATTTCTTCGTCGGATATTGGTGGCTCATTTTCGGCTTGCTGGGCGCGGTTGCCACAGTGACCGCCTCGACTTACAAACGGTCGATACCTATGCAGATTGCGGTTGACCGTATTGTGCTCAAACTGCCGGTCATTGGTAACATTGTCCGCAAAGCCACCATCGCACGCTGGTCACGGACATTGTCGACAATGTTTTCCGCCGGTGTGCCGCTGGTCGAAGCCCTGGATTCCGTGGGTGCTGCTTCGGGCAATCATTTGTTCATGCTCACCACACGTAATATTCAGAGCGAGGTCAGTACCGGACTGAGTCTGAACATGTCCATGCAAAATTCTGGTATGTTCCCGCCCATGGTCATCCAGATGGTATCCATTGGCGAAGAAGCGGGCCAACTCGATCATATGCTCTCCAAAGTAGCCGATTTTTACGATCAGGAAGTCGACGACGCGGTCGCTGCCATGTCCTCCTTGTTGGAGCCTATCATCATGGTTTTCCTTGGTGTGATCATCGGTGGGTTGGTCATAGCCATGTACCTGCCAATCCTCAAACTCGGTGCTGTTGCCTGACGACATGCCTGTTTTCTTCGACGACCCACTCGCGCTCATTCCGCTCGTCATGCTGCTTGGCCTTTTCATCGGCAGTTGCCTCAATGTCGTCATCGCCCGTCTGCCCGTAATGATGGAGCGCGAATGGCAGGCAGAAATGGCCGAGTCCCGGGGCGATGCTGTTGCCAAGGGCGAACGGTTCAACCTCGCCACGCCGCGCTCGCGTTGCCCACATTGCGGGCACACGATTTCGGCACTGGAAAACATCCCGCTCGCAAGTTTCCTGTTTTTGCGCGGGCGCTGCCGCCACTGCCGGGCAGCCATCAGTGTCCGCTACCCACTGGTGGAATCCTTGACGGCAGTGCTCTCCGCCTATGTGGCCTGGCGCTTCGGTTACAGCCCGGTCATGGTAGGTGCGCTGGTTTTTGCCTGGGTCATGATTGCGTTGGCCTTCATCGATCTTGATACCCACCTGTTGCCCGACAGCCTGACCCTACCCCTGTTGTGGATGGGCCTGATCTTTAACCTGCTGACGGACAACGTCCCCCTCAAAGATGCCGTCATCGGAGCCGTGGCTGGGTATCTTTTCCTGTGGTCGGTGTACTGGCTGTTCAAGCTCGTAACCGGCAAGGAAGGCATGGGATACGGTGATTTCAAGCTGCTCGCGGCCATCGGCGCATGGTTGGGCTGGCAGGCGCTGCCGCTGACCATCGTACTAGCATCCGTCACTGGCGCGCTGTTTGGGATCGGGCTAACCGTATTCGGCCGTCACTGGCGCAACACGCCGATACCCTTCGGACCTTTTCTCGCCGTCGCGGGGTTGGTCGCCCTGCTTCAAGGCAAGACGCTCAACACACTCCTGCCCATTTTCTCTGTGCCTGTCTATTGAACACGCGGCATACGCCCCCATTTTACGTGCAGTGCTGCGTGCGCGCGCGCCTTACGCTAAACTCACCGACCCTGCTTCAAGGAGGAACACATGCCAATCTATGAATACCGTTGCGAACAATGCGGGTTCCAGAAAGACCATCTTCAGAAAATGGGCGATCTTGTACTCACCGTTTGCCCATCCTGCAACAGCGACCGCTACGTCAGGCAACTCTCGGCGGCGGGCTTCCAACTCAAGGGCAGCGGTTGGTACGCTACCGATTTCAAGTGCGCCGCAGGCAACGGCGGAAAGGCTCCGGCAACGGATGCTCCTGCACCCCCATGCGCCAGCGGTTGCGCCTGCCATTCGTCCTGATCATGCAGATAGGATTTTCTGGCATGAAGCGTTATTTCATCACCGGGCTGTTGATCTGGATACCCCTGTCCGTCACCTTCGCAGTGCTGGCATGGATAGTCAGCACACTGGACGGCTGGATCATGCCTTGGCTGCCAGAGAGTTTGGATCCAACAAAACTCCTCGGTTTCCACATTCCTGGGTTGGGCGTGCTGCTGTTCGCCTTCATCCTGTTTGCTACCGGCGTCATTGGTGCAAATGTCCTCGGGCAAAGAGTCGTGCGCTTCTGGGAGTCGCTGCTGGCACGTATCCCGGTGGTCAAATCCCTCTACAACAGCATCAAGCAGGTCTCGGACACACTTTTCTCCGACAATGGCAAGGCTTTCAGCAAAGCACTGCTGGTGCAATACCCACGCGAAGGCATCTGGACGATTGCCTTCCTGACAGGAACCCCTGGCGATGACATTGCCCAGCGGCTTGGCGGCGGCTACGTCAGCGTCTATGTCCCCACCACGCCCAACCCGACTTCCGGGTTCTTCCTGATGCTGCCATCAAAGGATGTCATCGAACTCGACATGAGCGTAGATGAGGCGCTCAAATACATTATCTCGATGGGGGTGGTTGCACCCCCGTCGCGCACGCCGGAAACCAGCATACTCCTTCTCGATTAAGTTAAGACTTTGGAAATTTTCTCATGCGGACTCACTTTTGCGGCCAAGTCACGGCTGATCATCTCGACCAGACAGTCACTCTTTGCGGATGGGTTCACCGCCGCCGCGACCATGGCGGTGTCATCTTTATTGACCTTCGGGACATTGCAGGGCTGGCGCAAGTCGTGTGCGACCCGGATCGCCCAGACATGTTCAAGGTCGCCGAATCGATCCGCAACGAGTTTTGTCTGAAAATCACGGGCAAGGTACGCCGCCGCCCGGCAGGGACGGAAAACCCAAGCCTTGCTTCCGGCAAAATCGAAGTGCTGTGCCACGACATCGAAGTCCTCAACACATCGGTTCCGCCACCCTTCCAGATTGATGACGACAATCTCTCCGAAACGGTGCGCCTGACCAACCGGGTCATCGACCTGCGCCGTCCCAAGATGCAGAACAACCTGATGCTGCGCTACAAGGCAACGATGGCTTTCCGCCGCTTTCTCGACTCCCACGGCTTCATCGACATCGAAACGCCGATGCTGACGAAAAGCACGCCCGAAGGCGCACGTGATTACCTGGTTCCTTCCCGCGTCCATGCCGGAGAGTTCTTCGCCCTACCGCAATCGCCGCAGTTGTTCAAGCAGCTTTTGATGATCGCGGGCTTCGACCGCTACTACCAGATTACAAAGTGCTTCCGCGATGAAGACCTGCGCGCTGACCGCCAACCTGAATTCACCCAAGTCGATATCGAAACGTCGTTCATGGATGTAACCGGCATCACTGGCTTGATGGAAGAGATGATCCGCTTTGTCTTCAAGGAAACGCTTGCCGTCGAATTGCCCAATCCCTTCCCGCGCATGACTTACGCAGAAGCCATGCGCCGCTATGGTTCCGACAAGCCTGATTTGCGTGTGACGCTCGAACTCACTGAAATTACCGATGCGGTCAAGGACGTTGCCTTCAAGGTGTTCTCCAGCGCAGCTAGTTCCGAAGGCCGGGTTGCGGCTATGCTCGTACCGGGGGGTGCAAGCCTCACCCGAGGCGAAATTGATGAATACACCCGTTTCGTCGGTATTTATGGTGCGAAAGGTTTAGCATATATCAAAATTAATGACGTAAATCAGGTAAACGAGCAGGGATTGCAATCCCCTATTGTCAAAAATTTGCACGAGAGTGCATTACGTGCGATTCTCGAACGCACGGGAGCCAAATCAGGTGATCTCATTTTCTTCTGTGCTGACAATACAAAAATTGTAAACGACTCGCTTGGCGCGCTCCGCACCAAACTCGGGCATGAAAAGAGATATGTTTCCGGTGCTGCTTGGTGTCCCGTGTGGGTCGTCGACTTTCCGATGTTTGAATACGACGAGGACGATAAGCGCTGGGTAGCTTGCCACCATCCTTTTACCAGCCCAAAAGAAGAACATATCGCACTTTTGAAAAGCAACCCTGGCGGATGCCTCGCCAAGGCTTACGATCTGGCGCTCAATGGCTGGGAAATCGGCGGCGGCTCAATCCGTATCCATCGCGCTGACGTGCAGGAAGCCGTATTCGAGGCACTTAATATCGGTTCAGAAGAACAGCGGGTTAAATTCGGCTTTTTGCTCGACGCTCTCAAATTCGGCGCGCCACCACACGGCGGGCTGGCTTTCGGGCTGGATCGCGTCGTGACGTTGATGACAGGTGCAGAATCCATCCGCGACGTTATCGCCTTCCCCAAGACGCAGCGCGCCCAATGCCTTCTAACCAACGCCCCTGGCGCAGTCGACGAAAAACAGCTCCGGGAACTGCATATCCGCTTGCGTCAACCTGCACCCGAAACCGGAACGAATTGATTTTATCGAAATAACGCTGGTACAAAAATAGAATCTGGGCAAAAAACCTGTGCGCTAGGATAGCACCTAACTATTGGCTTCCATCATCAAGCAGGCCGCTGAATATTGGAAGCTTGTTTGCCTTTCGGCCCTTGTGTGATCTCGAAGGAGACCTTTTCACCCTCTTTCAGAGTTTTGAAACCGCTCATGTTGATAGCGGAAAAATGAGCGAACAGGTCTTCGCTCCCATCATCAGGAGTGATGAACCCAAATCCCTTGGAATCGTTGAACCATTTGACAGTGCCAGTTGCCATTTACTTTAATCCTTCATCTTTCAAAAACGGCTTACAGTCGGAACATCTCGTTAAGCGTATTCAAGCATTCAGATTTCCCTCCCGCCTGCGGTTTGCCAGAAAAATGCAACCTCCGGCAAATTTTCATCGGGCAAGCGTTGAATGTGACTTACGCATATTTTATTTTCACGCAAATTTTTTCGTAATGTCAACGGTTTTCTGCATATTGATTCATTTCGAAGCTACACATACAACATTACGTACCGTGAAAAACATCCGGCATGCGCCTGCCTTCAGTCAGACATACTCTGCCCTAGAGATCGCCAGGAACGAAATTTCTACCTCCCCAAATGGGAGTCTGACTGGATTAAAATAGTACGTATGACCACAATCCAAAAACAGGGCGAAACCGTACTGGAAGCTCAACGTACGTGTCTTCGCCGTCCCCCGCTCTACAGGGTGCTCTTGCTCAACGACGATTTCACCCCGATGGATTTCGTCGTGGTCGTCCTGCAAAAATATTTCGCCATGGATCGCGGGCACGCAACGCAAATCATGCTTCAGGTTCATAAGGAAGGTATGGGGATGTGTGGGGTATTTACAAAAGATGTTGCGTCAACCAAGGTAGAACAGGTCATATCCTATGCACGTCAACACCAACATCCGCTAGCATGCGTGATGGAGGAAAACGAATGATTGCGCAAGAGCTTGAAGTCAGCCTGCACTTGGCCTTTGTTGAAGCACGGCAGAAGCGGCACGAATTCATCACCGTCGAGCACCTGCTGCTCGCGCTGTTGGACAACCCATCCGCCGTGCAGGTTCTTCGCGCCTGTTCAGTCAACATCGAGGGGTTGCGGCGGGAGCTGACGCAGTTCATCGACGATCACACCCCCAAAATCAGCGGCAACGACGATATCGAAACCCAGCCCACGTTTGGCTTTCAACGGGTTATCCAACGCGCAATCCTACATGTGCAGTCATCGGGAAAAAAGAAAGTCAATGGAGCCAATGTTCTGGTCGCCATTTTTGGCGAGAAAGATTCGCATGCCGTTTTTTTCCTTCAGCAACAAAACGTCTCCCGTCTCGACGTCGTAAACTACATCTCGCACGGCATCACCAAGACACCTCCGGAAGATACTGCCCCTTCCAGCCGCAACGAACAGGAAAGCCCCGAACAGGAGCAGGAGGACAAACTTCGTGGCAACGCGCTCGGATCCTATACCCATAACCTCAACCAGCAGGCATTGCAAGGTAAGATCGACCCGCTGATTGGCCGTGACAGGGAAGTCGAGCGCGTCATCCAGACCTTGTGCCGTCGCCGCAAAAATAACCCGTTGCTGGTCGGTGAGGCCGGCGTGGGTAAAACCGCCATTGCCGAAGGGTTGGCTCACCGGATCGTTGGCAAGCTCGTGCCGGAAATCCTTGAAGGTGCGCAGGTCTACGCTCTCGATATGGGGGCGTTGCTGGCTGGCACGAAATATCGCGGCGATTTCGAACAACGCATGAAGGCCGTACTTAAACAATTAGTCGAAAACAAAGACACCATTCTCTTCATCGACGAAATCCACACCCTGATTGGAGCCGGTGCGGCTTCGGGCGGCACGCTGGATGCTTCGAACCTGTTGAAACCAGCGCTTTCTACCGGTCAGTTGAAGTGCATCGGCGCAACCACCTACACTGAGTTCCGCCAGATTTTTGAAAAGGATCATGCCCTATCCCGGCGCTTCCAGAAGATCGACGTCGTCGAACCTTCGGTGGCCGAGACCGTCGAAATCCTCAAGGGCCTGAAAACCCGTTTCGAAGAACACCACGGCATCCGGTACTCGCTCTCGGCTCTGACCAGTGCCGCCGAACTGTCGGCCAAGTACATCAATGACCGCCACCTGCCTGATAAGGCCATCGACGTAATCGACGAAGCTGGCGCGGCGCAGCGCATCCTGCCCAAGTCCAAGCAGAAAAAAACCATCGGCAAGAGTGAGATTGAAGACATCATCGCCAGGATCGCCCGCATCCCGCCGCGCAGCGTCTCGCAGGACGACCGCGCTTCGCTGAAAACGCTCGACCGTGACCTTAAAAACGTCGTATTCGGGCAAGACGTCGCCATCGATGCCTTGGCAAAAGCCATCAAGATGTCGCGCTCCGGCCTGGGCAACCCACAAAAGCCCATCGGCTGCTTCCTGTTCTCGGGTCCAACCGGTGTCGGTAAGACCGAAGTTGCCCGCCAGCTTGCCTACACGATGGGCATTGAACTCGTGCGCTTCGATATGTCCGAATACATGGAACGCCATGCGGTAAGCCGCCTGATCGGCGCGCCTCCGGGTTACGTCGGTTTCGAGCAAGGGGGGCTGCTCACCGAACAAATCGTCAAGAAACCGCATTGCGTGTTGTTGCTCGACGAAATCGAAAAGGCTCACCCGGACATCTACAACATCTTGCTTCAAGTGATGGATCACGGCACGCTCACCGACAACAACGGGCGGCAAGCCGATTTCCGCAACGTCATCCTCATCATGACTACCAACGCTGGGGCCGATGCCATACAGAAAACTACTATGGGTTTCTCGGCCAAGCGCGAAATGGGCGACGAGATGGGCGAAATCAAGCGCATCTTCACTCCCGAGTTCCGTAACCGGCTCGATGCCATGATTTCGTTCAAGGCGCTCAACGGCGAAGTCATCCTACGCGTGGTCGACAAGTTCCTGACGCAGCTCGAAGGCCAATTGCACGAGAAGAAAGTCGAAGCCCATTTCACCGATGCCCTCAAATCCTGGTTGGCTGAAAAAGGCTTCGATCCAGTAATGGGCGCACGCCCAATGGCGCGGTTAATCCAAGACTTGATCCGCGCCGCGCTGGCCGATGAACTACTGTTCGGGCGGCTCGCCAACGGCGGCAAAGTGACCATTGACATCGACTTGGACAGCGAAAAGGTTAAGCTTGCTTTCGACCGCGATCCTGTTTCCGAACCTGCTGCCGTTTGAAGTGAAGGACAAATTTCAAGACGGATTCTTGTAGGGGCGGATGGCAATCCACCCGTTGTCTCACACAATCTGCCTGTGATTCTGCGGGACGATTGCTATCGTCCCCTACGGGTTTCACGATCAGAGCATCTTTGATCTGTACAGACTTGAACCAAAACCGCTCTAGGTGTCGCATCCCAGGCGCAGAAACTTTGGCTTCATCTGAACCTGAAAATAGCTAAGCCACCAGAAGGTGGCCTGGCCATTTTCAGTGCATGCGGTCAGCGTTTGCTTCGCCCGCCTCCTTTTCCGGATTTACCTGACCCATCCTTACCGCCCGATCCCTCACCGCGCATGGGGCGCATAAAGCTGGCAACTTCGGCATCGAATACCGTTTTCTGAGCCGCGCTCAATTTGCCGTAAAACGCTTCGACCGACTTACGCATATCAGCCAACATGTTTGCGCGCTGTTTGGTGGATTCTTCCATGCGACCCAGGCGTTCGAGCGCTGTTTTTGGCGCCCCGGCATTACGCCTGTTTTCCATTTCCTTCAACATAGCCTCAGTGCGGGTTTCAGCGGTTTTTTTGAACTCCGCCCATGCCGGTTTCTGTTCCGGGGTCAACGCCAGCGCAAGTTCGAGCCGCGCCAAATTCACTTCCACTCGCTTGCTCATCCGTTCCTTGATCTGTTCAGGATTGGCATTGCGCCAACCATGGCCACCACCCCATCCATCTCCAACGCAACTGGCTATGGCAGCGCCGCCGAGCAGGGTAGTAGCCGCCAGTGCGGCTACAAGCGATGTTTTGATCCAATACTTCATCTCGCGTTCTCCTTTTCATCGTGTTCGTTGCGCCATTGTTTCTGGCGATGGGCGTATTTAATCCCTGAAAACGAGCCGCGTGGCGGTTAATTTGAAGCATGATGTTTCCAGCAACCCAATTGATACATAGGGATACAAATCAATCCTGCACCCGCCTAAGATACGCAAAAAACCACCTGCAAAGGAGAGCCTCACATGTCTAACCAGGATCACATCCTGATCGTTGACGATGACCGGGATATCCGCAACCTGCTCGCCGACTACCTCGAAAAACAAGGGCTACGCTGCATCGCCGCCGCCGACGGCCGCGAAATGCGCGCCGCTCTGGACAAACACCGCATCGACCTGATCGTGCTCGACATCATGATGCCCGGAGAGGACGGCCTTACCCTGTGCCGCAACCTGCGTGCAAGCGACTCCCCCAACGCCAACACGCCCGTACTGATGCTGACTGCGCGTGACGAAGATATGGATCGCATCATCGGCCTTGAAATGGGCGCGGACGATTATTTGCCGAAACCATTCGTGCCCCGCGAACTCTATGCCCGGATCCGAGCCATCCTGCGCCGTACCCGCGCCCTGCCTCCGAACATGGCCGCAGTACCCACAGCGCAGGGACGCGAACTGCATTTCGCCCACTGGCGGTTGGACACGGTTGCCCGCCACCTCATCGATCAGGACGGAACCATCGTTGCCCTGTCAGGAGCCGAATTCCGCATCTTAAGCATTTTTCTCGCCCATCCCCAAAAAATCCTCTCGCGCGACCAACTGATGGAACTTACCCAGGGCCGCGAAGCCGATGTTTTCGACCGCTCCATCGACCTCCTGATCAGCCGCGTACGGCAGCGGCTTAATGACAACGCACGCGAACCGGCAATCATCAAGACCGTGCGCAATGAAGGTTACGTACTTGCTTGCGAAGTGACCCAAGGCGGAGCCGCATTATGATTAGGCGTCTCTGGCCCCGCAGCCTGTTCGCACGCTTGATGCTGATCTGGCTGCTTGGCATCTTTCTCGTACTGTCTATCAGCGTTGCCATTTTCGTCAATGAGCGGGAAAGGGTCTGGTCCGAAGGTTTTGCCCGTGAAATCGCTGCCAATGCCGACATCCTTGACAAACTTGAACCAACAGAGCGCTACCGCACACTCAAAGAACAAGAGCATGACCGGCGCGGCCAATTGCGCCTTAGCCTGAACCTGCCTGAACATGTTCAGCCGCTTTCCAGCGACCACCCCTTGTTGCCAGCCCTGCGCGAAGCCATGCCCGATCGCCAACCTAGCCTATATACCCGCCAACACGGAGAAGACCAGTCCCCTCCCGGGAACGAACCTTTGGTCGTTTCCGTGAAACTAGCAGACGGCTCCATCCTCGCCGCCCGCCTGCGCGGCCAATACCGCCCGCCTGCCCGCTCCTTCTCTTCACATGCTTCGATGATGGCCGGTGCGCTCCTTGCCTTGGTCATCGGCGTCAGCATTCTTACCTGGATTAGCGTGCGCATCGCCACCCGTCCACTCTCGAACCTGTCCGCTGCCGCACGTGCCCTTGGCGAAGACCCTGAACGCCCGCCGCTCGAACCAACCGGCCCCACTGAAGTCATCCAGGCCACGAAAGCCTTCAACCAGATGCAGCAGCGCATCACAGCTCACATGCACGAGCGCACCCGCATCCTTGCCGCCATTTCCCACGACCTGCAAACTCCCATCACACGCCTACGTCTACGCGCTGAAATGGTCGACGACGAAAACCTGCAAGTCCGTATCCAATCTGACCTGGACGCCATGCAAAGCCTCATCCGCGAAGGGCTCGACTATGCCAGAAGCATGGAAACAGATGCCTTGGCACAGTCCATCGATCTCAACGGGCTCCTCGCGGCGCTGTGTGGCGACGCCACCGACATGGGTTGGGCGGTTTCCGTAACAGGACAGGCAAGCGCCCCTTTCACTGGGCATCCTGTCGCATTGCGGCGAGCTTTGTGGAATTTGATTGAAAACGGTGTGAAGTTCGGCAAATCGGTCGACATCGCCCTCTCCGAAACCCCGGATATGTTTCACGTCCTCATCCACGACCATGGTTCCGGCCTGCCCGCAGAGGAAATGGAACGCGTCTTCGAGCCTTTCTACCGAACCGAATCTTCTCGTAGCCGAGAAACTGGCGGAACCGGTCTAGGGTTAGCGATTACCCGCAACCTACTCCATGTCCAGCACGGCAATATCCGCTTGGAAAACCATCCCGAAGGCGGGCTTCTTGCCACCGTGACCTTGCCACGCCAGCACTGAACTGCCACGCTCCCATGTGCTACGCAGCATGCCGCGACGGGGGCGAGATATGGTAACGTCCCTAGAAGATCCATCGGGACGACACGGAGGAGCAACATGATAAGCATCGACAACCACGGCAACCTGATCGTTGCCGTCGTTCTCGGCGAATTCACCTTGGCCGATTACCAGGAATTCGAGGAACTAGCCGATTACAAGATCAAATTCGGTTGCACACTCGACCTGCTGTTCGACCTACGCGAAATGGCCGGGTTTACCGTCGACCTTGCTGTGGAAGAAATCCGCCACACCCTGCGGCATGCCCGCGATTTCCACCGCATTGCTATTCTGACCGACGATCAGTGGGTAACATGGAGCGCGTGGGTAACGCAATTCTTTGTCGACGCAGAAATACAGGTTTTCGACAACGAACCCAATGCCCGGCTCTGGTTGGAAACCGGCCAGCAAGCCTTTGCATGAACCAGCAAAAGCCGCAGCAAATTTTCTCTTACCCAACCGTCGCGTCTGCCGCACGCGCAACCCGGCGCTGACGCACGCCACCTGCGAGCAGGTCGAGCACGGCAACGCTGTCCTCCCAGCCGATGCATGCATCGGTGATGCTCTTGCCGTATTCGGGCACAACATTCTGGTTCAAATCCTGTCGGCCTTCTTTGAGATGGGATTCCACCATCACCCCAATGATGCGATCCTCGCCCGCGCCAAGCTGTGCAACGACATCGTGCGCCACATCGATTTGCTGGCGGTACTGCTTGCGGCTGTTGGCGTGCGAAAAGTCGATCATCACCTTGGACGGGACACCAGCAGCAGCTAGGTCGCGACAAACGGCATCGACACTGGCAGCATCGAAATTTGGTTCCTTGCCGCCGCGCAAAATGAGGTGACAATCCTTATTGCCGCACGTGGCGACGATGGCTGAATGACCAGCCTTGGTGACACTCAGGAAGTGATGTGGGGATTGCGCGGCCTTGATCGCATCGACGGCAATCCGCACGTTGCCATCGGTCCCGTTCTTGAACCCAACCGGGCACGACAACCCAGAAGCCAGTTCGCGGTGCACCTGGCTCTCGGTGGTACGTGCCCCAATTGCGCCCCAGGACACGAAATCAGCAAAATATTGTGGCGTAATCATGTCGAGGAATTCGGTAGCCGCCGGTAATCCTTGTTCATTGATTTCCCATAACAGACTGCGCGCCAGCCGTAAACCCTCGTTAATCGCGTAGCTGCCATCGAGATGGGGATCGTTGATGAGCCCCTTCCAACCCACGGTGGTACGCGGCTTCTCGAAATAAACCCGCATCACAATCAGCAGGTCGTTTTTGAAACGATCCATCTCGGCCTTCAGGCGTCTCGCGTATTCGCGGGCGGCTTGGGCGTCGTGGATCGAGCACGGCCCGATCACCGTTAGCAAGCGGTCATCTGCCCCAGAAAGAATCCGGTGTATGGCATGCCGCGTGTTGAAAGCGGTTGCCGCCGCTTCGGGCGTAGCAGGAAATTCGCGCAATATGTGCGCTGGAGGAGCAAGTTCCTTTATTTCGGCAATGCGAACGTCGTCAATGTGATTCTTGAGCATGCTGGACTCGAAAACAGCCGGGGAGGCCGAAGAGAAAGATGCGCCGGATTGTAGCCTACCCGGAACACATCATCATTGTTTCGCCTCAGCTGCTTTCAGGTTCCTGGACGGACGATGCGCTATCCCCTTCCTGCGAGAAACCGGGTTCTAGATCGCGCAAAACCTTAAAAATTTCGCGGTATGCACGAGGGGGACGTTGCTGTTCGCGTTCCTTCAGGGCATTGCGCCGCAAGGTACGCAACCGCTGGGTGTCGGCTCCCGGCCATTCATGAATGATTTTTTCAACCGTCTGTTCATCGGCAAGCAACTCGTCGCGCAGTTGCTCCAGCCGATGTAGGCGCGCTATTTCGCTTGCCGATTCCCCGCGCAGCGCGGCGAACTGTGTGCGGATCGGTTCCGGGTCGACGTTGCGCATGAGTTTGCCGATGTATTGTATTTGTCGGCGCAGGGCTTCGTCCTTACGGGTAAAGCGCCGTGCCTCGGCAATGGCGGCCAGCAGTTCACCGGGCAACGAGAACTTCTCCAACTGCCCAGGCGACAAGACAAGCAATTGCGCGCCCAAATCCTGAAGGCTCTGCATTTCCCGCTTGCGGCGGCTTTTGCTTGGCGGTTCGATGGCATCATCCTGCGATAGATGAAGGAGCGTGTCGGGTTTGGGGTGAAAAACCATTGTGTCGGCTAGAAGCGGTCATGAACAGGGTAGAATCATAACTTTGTCTGCCACTGTCCGCCTATGGCTTCTAACCCCGGTTTTTCCTACACCAAGCCCCAACTGCAAGAAATTGCCGCCGACATCCTCAAGGCCGCCCGCAAACGTGGCGCTTCGGCCTGCGAGCTGGATATTTCGGAGGGTTTCGGCCAGTCGGTTTCCGTGCGCATGGGCACTGTCGATACCATCGAATACAACCGCGACAAGGGGGTCGAAATCACGGTTTACCTTGGGCAACGGCGCGGGCATGCGAGTACGTCCGATTTTTCCCGCGCTGCACTCAAGTCAGCGGTCGACGCGGCGGTTTCGATTGCGCGTTTCACTGCACCCGACCCTTGCGCCGGTCTTGCCGATAAGGCGTCGATGGCGCACGACTGCCCCGACCTCGACCTACTTCATCCTTGGGATATCGGCGTCGACGACGCCATTGCTCTGGCGCGGCAGTGCGAAGGAGCAGCCTTCGCGGTCGACCCATCGATCCGCAATTCCGAGGGCGCGAACGTCTCGACCCATTACGCGCATTTCGTTTCCGCCAACAGCCTTGGTTTCATGGATGGTTTTGCTAGCAGCCAACATGCGTTGTCATGCGCAGTGATTGCAGGCGAAGGCGAAACCATGCAACGAGAATATTGGCACGACTCCCGCCGTGACGCTACCGAACTCACTTCTGTCGAAGACGTTGGGCGTATTGCTGGCGAACGTGCGCTGGCTCGCCTTGGCGCGAAAAAGATCCGTACCCGCCAGGCTCCGGTCATCTTTGAGGCGCCGCTCGCGGTCAGCCTCCTCGGCAGTTTCGTGCAGGCAGCAAGTGGCAGTGCGCTTTACCGCCGTTCGAGCTTCCTGTTCGACACCCTCGGCCAGCAGGTATTTTCGCCCGTCATCTGCATCAGCGAACGCCCACACCTCAAAAAAGCCTTCGGCGCAACCTGGTTCGACAGCGACGGCGTCGCCACCCATGACCGCGAAGTCGTCATTAACGGTGTATTGCAGGGCTATTTCCTCTCCACCTATTCCGCTCGCAAGCTCGGCCTCCAGACTACGGGCAACGCAGGCGGTTCGCACAACCTCCGCGTCAAAGCCGGTGAAGACAGCCTTGACGCGCTGCTGCACAAAATGGACAAAGGGCTGCTCGTCACCGAACTCCTCGGGCATGGCATCAACTACGTTACCGGCGACTACTCGCGCGGGGCAGTAGGCTTTTGGGTAGAAAAAGGAAAGATCAAACACCCGGTACAAGAAATCACCATCGCTGGCAACCTGCGCGACATGTTCCGTAACATCATCGCCATCGGCAACGATGCTTTGGCCAGAGGAGCCAAGCATTGCGGTTCGGTTTTAGTCGAAAATATGAAAATTGCTGGTCAGTAACCATGCCAGATGAACGTGCTGAGCACTTCGGCTACAATCCGTGCCGCACACATCGAGTAATACAGTAGCGCCATGCCCTTGTAGCTCAGTCGGTAGAGCAGCGGTTTTGTAAACCGAAGGTCGCGGGTTCAAATCCTGCCGGGGGCACCATTTACCCCTTCCAAGCCATCCCAAACCATCCCGAAAGCTCAGCAACCATAAGGTTTCTGGGCTTTTTTGTTTCCGGTATAATCCCGATTGATCTGAAACAAACTCCGGTTTGAAACCCCGCCCTTCAGGGCGGTGTGAAGGTTGAGCCCCGGCCTGAAGGCCGGGGTTTCGACCGCAGCCATTGGGGAGGGGATGCAAACCCCTTCCCAATGAGTCAGACCGACCGCCCTGAAGGGCTGTCGCTGTTTTTTTGCTTTCCTTTCCGTTGTTCAGGCCGCTGCCTCAAGTGCCTGGTCGGGTGATTT
>Ga0123357_10000767_pt1 | contig 32412 bp, 29 predicted proteins | sample TergutEmb28metaG_FD_89873 | JGI IMG/M metagenome (GOLD analysis project Ga0123357, IMG submission 89873) | Embiratermes neotenicus P4 segment gut microbial communities from Petit-Saut dam, French Guiana - Emb289 P4 | ecosystem: Host-associated > Arthropoda: Insects > Digestive system > Gut ... | reverse complement strand
TGTTTCACCGTCAGCTTCGCCCACGTCCCCTTGATCGAGAGCGCAGACGGCGGGCAGGCGAGCTTTCCGTCGCCCACCATGAAGCTTCCCTGTTTCGGCGTCAGCGCGTCTTCCGGGCAGCCGGTCGAGGGCATCGGACTCGTGATCCATTCCGGCGCATCCACCTTGCCTTCGAGCACCGTGACCCGGGTGCTCGTGCAATTCGGATCAACCGTCGCGCGGATCGTCGCGTTGCCTTCATTCATCACCAGATCCCCATTCCTCGCTTCGAGCAGAGCCGCGTTGGGCATTGGAGTGCTGATGTCCGCCGTACCGCTGTCGAGAATCAACGCGCGTCCGGTTTCGGAGGCAAAGACCTCGAAGCAGGTGTTCTCGGCTTCCGGCACAATCGTATAGGGCACCTTGTCGATGATCACCGTGACCGGGGCGCTTCCTGAATTTCCGAGACAGAACGAAGAATTCCCGGCAGGCGCAGCGCTGCTGCTTCCCGGGGCCAGCGTGTCGCCGTCGGAGAAGGCGGGAGTGGGTGTGGGAGAAGGAGTGGGTTGCGGAGTCGGCGGTGTCGGAGGAGGAGGGGAGGCGATCGTCAGCGTAAACGTCGCATCGGCGACCGTATTGTTGTTCGTTGCGGCATTGCCCGTTGTGCCGGTTTGCGAAATCGTAAATGTATGCGCTCCCAGCCCGAGCTCGTCGATGTCGGCGGCAGACAAATCAAAGCTGATGTCGCCGTTCGCAGTCGCGGTTGCCGGGACGGAGATTGTTCCGCTGCTTGCGGTGAATATCATGCTGTCGCCGCTTGCCAGATACGCGCCTGCCAGCGTGGCGCTCAGGGTTTTTGCCTCGCCAGGCAGAGAGCTGTCGTCATTTGCGTTGATCGTGGGGTCGAAGATTCTTACGGTAATGACAACAGGCTTTTGTGTCGCGGCGAGATAGCTGCCTGTCGCGGCGGAGTCGATAAACACCGTGGTCGTGCCTTCTCCCTCGATCGTGACGAGGCCGGTTCCGTCGACTGTCGCGATTCCTGCCGTGCCGCCTGAATAAACCAGCGTAGGCGCGTCTGTCGAAGCTTGTGGAATTTCATCGCCGTTGCCGTTGTTCGCGGTTTGAGCAAGCTGCACGGTGCTGCCCACATCGCTCATCACCCTATCGATGTCGGACTGCGCGATGCTTTGCGGGCCTTCCGAGACGGTGATGCTGACGTCCTTGGTATGGCCAGGGTCAGCAGAATCCTCAAGCGTAACGAGGTAGTTGCCCACAGCCCCCGGCTCAGGCGTCCCAGTGAAATGCCAAAGGTTACCAGCTTGATGATCAAAACTGACTCCCGCCGGTAAGGCGCCTGATTGTACGGATAAGCTTCCTCCTCCTCCGCCAACCGAATACGAGTTAAGCGATGTGCTCTTGCCAATTTGAAAATTTTGCGTATTGTTTCCCACAGGGGCCGCGAACGCATCCGTGGGCGCGAGAACCAGTGCCAACGCGATTACGGCCAATGCCTTGGCAAGCTTTCGGAAAAACGGAAGAAAACCGCCCGAAGAAGAGGGCGGGGAAGAAGCGGAATTTTTATTGGGAGAATATGCAGTTACCCTAATGCGGGGGGGTGGTAACTTATTGAATGCAAAGGATTTTATGAGTGACATGGGGGCGGCTCCCGAAAAGGATTCGATCAAGGCGGCAAGGGATCGACAAAAGAAAAGAATGCGCCGTTCCGCAGGAAGCGTCAAGCGGGTTTGGAAATTTCGATGTCATATGTTGGTCTGGGCGAATCGAAGTTCGTAGGTTGAGGTGCGCGAAGCGAAGCCCAACGGAAGCACCTTCGCCCGTGTATTGGGCTTCGCTTCGCGCACCCCAGGCTATGCCCTACCGACGGCACGGGCGACCTGTGGTCGCCCGAAATCACCCGTTTGCAAGCATCGGGCGGCAACGTTCCCACCGGCGCTTTCGAGCTACCTCCCTCACTCCCACTACCCCCACTCGAAGAGAGGGGTTGGACGGGAGGCTTTGTCGCGTGCCGTTTCGCTATAATCCGGGTCTTTTCCTTCGACCCGCCTTTCCTGCCGGAATCCTTCATGTCCACGCTTGCCTGGATCATCGCGATGAGCGCCCTCGGTGGCGCGTTGAGTATTTGCGCCGCAGCGGCAGCGGTCTATAGCGCCGGTACGCATCGGGTGACGGCGCTGGTTTCCTATGCGATCGGGGCGATGCTCGGGGCGGTGTTCCTCGAAATCCTGCCGCATGCGCTGGAGCATGGCGATCCGGAGACGGTCGCGGTGGCGATCCTGTTCGGAATCCTGGCTTTTTTCATCCTGGAAAAGCTGGTGCTCTGGCGGCATTGCCACCAGGATCATTGCGAGGCGCACGAGGTGCAGGAAACGCAGCACGACCACGGGCGTTCCGGTTTGATGGTGCTGATCGGCGATACCTTCCACAATTTCGTCGACGGGATCCTGATTGCGACGGCCTTTCTGCAAAGCACGGAATTGGGGATCGTGACTGCGCTGGCGATCATCGCGCACGAAATCCCGCAGGAATTGGGCGATTTCGTGGTGCTGCTGCATTCGGGATTCAGCCGGGCAAAGGCATTCGCGTTCAATCTTCTTTCGAGCATGGCGACCGTGGTCGGCGGCACGATCGCCTATTTCGCGCTTTCGAAGCTGGAGGGCTGGTCGCCCTATATGCTCAGCATCGCCGTGGCGAGCATGCTCTATGTCGCCATCGCCGACCTGATTCCCAGCCTGCATAAGCGCGCGGAATTGCATGCGACGGTGCAGCAGGTTTCGCTGATCCTGCTCGGCATCCTCTCGATCTGGGGCGTTGGCCGGCTGCTCGGCGCGCACGGCTGATCCCGCGCCGGTTTCACGCAAAAAACACACGATCCTGCGTGCCAAGTGTTATCCTGTTCGTTTTTTCCCCAAGACATTTTCCAAGCAATGGAGGACAACATGCCAGATGAAAAGAGCTGGAGTACAACGATGGAGGCGCTTATCCCCACCATGCAACCATTCATGAAGGTCGGCCAGGCAATGGCCCAGCAGTTTTTCAATTACCTGAGTTCGCAGCAGGCGCATCACACCTTCGGTGGCTCGCCGATCTACGTCAAGCCGCTCGATCCGGCCAAGCTCGAAGACTTGCAGCGCCATTTTCTCTCGCAGCAAATGCTGCTGTGGCAGTCGTTCCTGACGCCGAAAACCGAAGGCGAAGAGTCTTTCAAGGTGAGCCCAAAACCGGGCGACAAGCGTTTTTCCGCCCCGGAGTGGCACGAAAGCGCCCCTTTCAGTTATCTGCAACAAAACTACCTGTTGCTTTCGGATTTCATCCGCGACCTGATTGAAATCGCCGATACCGAAACCGATGTCTGCAAGGAACGGCTGCGCTTTCTCGCCCGCCAATATATCGACGCGATTTCGCCGACCAATTTCGCGGCGACGAATCCGGAATTCATCCGCTACGCGGTCGAAACGAAGGGCAAGAGCATCACCGACGGGATCAACAACCTGATCGGCGACATGGCAAAGGGCAGCATCTCGATGACCGACGAGAGCGCCTTCGATGTCGGAACGAATATTGCCGTCGCGCCCGGTTCGGTGGTCTTTGAAAACGAGTTGATCCAGTTGATCCAGTACGATCCGATTACGCCGAAAGTGGCAAAGCGGCCCCTGGTCATCGTGCCGCCCTGCATCAACAAGTTCTACATCCTCGACTTGCAGCCGGAAAATTCCTTCGTGCGCTACGCGACGGAAACCGGGAACACCGTCTTTCTCGTCTCCTGGCGCAATCCGCATGAGGAACAGGGCAATCTCACCTGGGAGGATTACCTGATCCACGGTGCGGTGACTGCGCTGGCCGTGGCGCGCGAAATTTCGGGGGAAGAGAAAGTCAACGCGCTCGGCTTCTGCGTCGGCGGCACGATCCTTTCCAGCGCGCTGGGCGTGCTCGCCGCGCGCGGCGAGAAATGGGTCGAGAGCCTGACGCTCCTGACGACCTTCCTCGATTTCTCGATTCCCGGCGAGATCGGCCTCTTCATCGACGAATACGCCTGCCAGAAGCGCGAGGCCTCGATCGGCAATGGCGGCATCATGCCCGGCCACGAACTGGCGACGACCTTCTCGGCGCTGCGCGCCAACGACCTGATCTGGAACTATGTTTCCGGCAATTACCTGAAAGGCCAGAAACCGCCCGCCTTCGACCTGCTCTACTGGAACGGCGACGCGACCAACCTGCCCGGGCCGTTCGCGTGCTGGTACATGCGCAACCTGTACCTGGACAATGCGCTGCGCATTCCTCGCAAGCTCGAAATGTGCGGCGTCAAGGTCGATCTGGGCAAGATCGGCGTGCCGAACTATCTCTATGCCTCGCGTGAGGATCACATCGTGCCCTGGCTTTCGGCCTATCTGAGCACGCGCGTCCTGAAAGGCAAGACCCGTTTCGTGCTCGGGGCCAGCGGCCATATCGCCGGCGTCATCAACCCGGCCTCGAAAAACCGCCGCAGCTACTGGACGAACGACGATCTTTCCGGCGACGCAGAGACGTGGTTTTCCAGCGCGGCAGAACACAAGGGGAGCTGGTGGTCCGATTGGGCGCAATGGCTGGCGCAATTCTCCGGCGGCGAGAAACCTGCCCCGAAGACGCCCGGCAACGCGAAATACAAGCCGATCGAACCCGCGCCCGGACGCTACGTGAAGGAAAAAGCCTGAGTGTCATGATTCCGGATTCTCCGGAATCGCCCTTCAACCCGGCGGCATGTCACTGTGCCGCTTTCTTCAACGAATCATATGAAAGGAAAGTATATGGCTCAACGTGTTGCTCTCGTTACCGGCGCGATGGGAGGCATTGGAACGGCAATCTGCATTTCGCTGGCGAAAGCCGGCTATAAGGTCGTCGCTGCCTATCACCCCGAATTCGACAAGCCCGCCGAGTGGGAAAAGGAAATGGCCGCCGCTGGCGTCAAGGGCACTGCCGCCGTTGCCGGAGACGTGTCCGACTTCGCTTCCTGCCAGAAAATGGTCGCCGATGCCGAAGCCGCCGCCGGTCCGATCGACGTTCTGATCAACAACGCCGGAATCACCCGCGACCGCATGTTTGCCAAGATGGAAAAGGATCAGTGGGATGCCGTGATTTCCACGAACCTGTCCAGCCTGTTCAACATGACCAAGCAGGTTTCGGCGAAGATGGCCGAGCGCGGATGGGGACGCATCATCAACATTTCCTCGATCAACGGCGTCAAGGGGCAGGCGGGGCAGACCAACTACTCCGCAGCCAAGGCCGGCGTCATCGGCTTTTCCAAGGCGCTCGCCGCCGAACTGGCCGCGAAGAACGTCACCGTCAACGCCATCGCTCCCGGCTATGTCGCCACCAAGATGGTCATGGCGATCAAGCAGGAAATCCTGCAAGGGATCATCGACTCGGTGCCGATGAAGCGCCTGGGCAAGCCGGAAGAAATCGGCGCAGCCTGCGTCTATCTCGCATCCGAAGATGCAGGATTCATCACCGGCGCCACCCTCAACATCAACGGCGGACTGCACTATCAATAATCGCCCGGTCACGGAAAACGGCCCCACAGCGCAAGCCTTGGGGCCGTTTTCACAGGGATATCGAACAAAGGAGAGCACAACGATGCTGGAAGCTCCACGTCTCATCAAAAAATATCCGAATCGCCGTCTCTACGACACGAAAGCCAGCGCCTACATCACCCTGAACGACATCAAGGAGCTTGTCCTGGCCTTCGAGAGTTTCCAGGTCGTCGACGCCAAGACCAACGAGGATCTGACGCGCAGCATCCTCCTGCAAATCATCCTTGAGGAAGAAGCGGGCGGAATGCCGCTCTTTTCCACCGACCTCCTGGCGCAGATCATCCGCTTCTACGGCCACGCCATGCAGGGAATGCTCGGAAAATACCTGGAAACCAACATCAAGGGATTCGTCGATTTCCAGCACAAGATCCAGGAACAATCGCGCGGCCTTTATGGCGACAACAGCCAGATGCAATCCGATCTGTGGATGCAGTTCCTCAATTTCCAGGGGCCGGCGCTGCAGCACATGATGTCGGCCTACGTCGACCAGAGCAAGAAAATGTTCCAGACGATGCAGGAGCAGATGCAGACCCAGACGCGCAGCATGTTCTCCGGAATGCGCCCGAACTCCGAAGAAAAAACCGAGAAAAAGGCCCGCTGAAACTGCGGCATCGCCAGGTTTTCAAGAAACCCTGTTCCATCATCGCAACCCCGTGCTGCCTCCCGATCCTTCTCCCGCGTCTTCCACCGTCGGCTTTGTGACACTGGGCTGTCCCAAGGCCACGACCGACTCCGAACGCATCCTGACGCGCCTGCGCGCCGAAGGCTACCTCATCTCCGACAGCCACGAAGACGCCGATCTCGTCGTCGTCAACACCTGTGGCTTCATCGAAGCCGCTGTCGAAGAATCGCTCGCCGCAATCGGCGAGGCGCTGGCGGAAAACGGCAAGGTCATCGTCACCGGCTGCCTCGGCGCCAAAAGCGACGCGATCCTCGCCGCGCATCCTGCCGTCCTCGCCGTCACCGGGCCGCACGCCGACGAGGAAGTGATGCGGCACATCCACGCCCACCTGCCGCCGCCGCACGACCCCTTTTCCAGCCTCGTCCCGCCGCAGGGCGTGCGCCTGACTCCGCCGCACTACGCCTATCTCAAGATCTCGGAAGGCTGCAACCACCAATGCAGCTTCTGCGTCATCCCCTCGCTGCGCGGCCCGCTCGCCAGCCGACCCGTCGCCTCGATCCTCGAAGAAGCGCAGCATCTGGTAGCGGCTGGCGTGCGCGAATTGCTCATCGTCTCGCAGGACACCGGCGCCTACGGCCTCGACCTCAAATACCGCACCGCCTTCTTCGGCGGACGTCCGATCAGGACGCGGCTCGCGGAACTCTGCCAGGCGCTCGGAGAACTCGGCGTCTGGGTGCGCCTGCATTATCTCTACCCCTATCCCGCCCTCGACGACCTGATCCCGCTGATGGCCGAAGGCAAAATCCTCCCCTATCTCGACATTCCCTTCCAGCACGCCAACCCGCGCGTCCTCAAGGCCATGCGCCGCCCGGGCAACATCGAAAACACCCTTGAGCGCATTCACGCCTGGCGGGAACGCTGCCCCGGACTGACGATCCGCTCCACCTTCATCACCGGCTTTCCCGGCGAAACCGACGCCGAATTTGAAGAACTCCTCTCCTTCCTCGAAGCGGCGCAACTCGACCGTGTCGGCTGCTTCCCCTATTCCCCGGTCGAAGGCGCCGCCGCCAACGAGCTTCCCGGCGCGCTGCCCCGCGCCGTGCGCGAAGAACGCCGGCGGCAACTGATGGAAGTGCAGGAAGAAATCTCCGCGAAACGCCTGGAGGAAAAAATCGGACAGGAAATCACCGTGCTCGTCGACGAAATCGGCGACGAAGGCATCATCGCCCGCAGCATGGCCGACGCCCCGGAAATCGACGGCCTCGTCTACCTCGATCCCGAATTCCCCGCTTCTCCCGGCGACTTCCTGCGCGTGCTCGTCACCGACAGCGACACGCACGACCTCCACGCGGAAATCATCGGCTTTGGACAGGAATAGGGAATTCGGGGGTATTTTTTTATGCGGATTTTCTAAATTACTTAAATAATGTTCAGCTACAGTAGTGGTTTTTAATGGTGAATTCTTTAGTCTAATTTAGAAAATTGATTGAAAAAAGTGCCAGCTTTTCGCTCGAAAGCAGGGCGGCTATGGACAAACTATTCACCCGGCAATGAAGGGTTGAGAGAAATCGGATCATTGCCTGAGGATGCAGGCGGACAAGACAGAGGCCGCATTCGTAGCAGCAGACGCCTCGTAGGGGACGCCGCCCCCTACGAAGGCGTTGATTCCTACCCCGCATGTCTTGAACACCTGTCGAGCGCAATCCCTGCCATTCATGGCAGGGTCAGCGAGACATGGCCTAACAGGCCCCGAAGGCGCCCCGCATTGTGTAGGGGCGGGTGGTAGGGGCGGGTTTCAAACCCGCCCCTACGCCGCCCGTACAGGAATCCCCAACCTTCAGGTTGGGGTGACTCAAAATCAACCCTTGATTGCCGGGTGAATAATTCCCCGCAGTTCAAGCCTGCTGGTACATGCTGAGTTTGAGTCTCTCGCGCTCGATGACGCGCGCCACCGCCGGGACCTCGGCGGTGCGTCGCGCGTGGGCCCATAGCACTGGATAGTCCTCGGGATTGATGCCGGCGAGCGTGCCCCAGCGCAACAGGGCCAGCGCGTAGGTGTCCAGCGGGCCGCAGGACGCGCCGCCCAGCCAGTCATTGCCGGCGGCGCGCGCCTTTGCCGCCAGCGCCTGCAATTCCTCCAGCAACTTGCGGTACTGGCCGGTCGCGTGGCGCTTCATCGCCGCCTGCGCCGTTTCGTCGTCGCTGAATTTGTAGGGCCTGAAGATGTGAACGAAAGTGGGATGCACGGTGTTGTTCATCCACGCCAGCGTTTCGACGAAGCGGGTGCGCGCCAGCGGCTCCTTCGGGATGAAGCCTTTTTCGGGGAATCGGGCATCGATATGGAAAATGATCGCGATGATCTCCGTGATCACTTCATTGCCGTCGACCAGCGCCGGCACTTGCCCGCGCGGGTTGATCGCGAGATATTCGGGGCTTTCCTGCTCCCCCTTGTGCAGCCTGACATTGACCGGCTCGAAGTCTATCCCCGCCAGTTCCAGCAGGGTGTGGGGCACAAACGAGGATGCGCCGGCAGCGTAGTAGAGTTTTGTGCTCATGCTTGTCTCCGTGTTTGAAGGTGAGGGGCAAGGGATGTTGCCACCGAAAAAAGACCGCAGAAAATCGGGGGCAGACACGACAACAGTTTTCAGCGGATTCCCGGAAACGGGTTGATGAGCTCTACCTTCTCATCGAAAATCATCCCGTGCTGCAAATCTTCCGAGTACAGGATGCGGCAGCCGGACAGAATCGACGAGGCGACAATCAAGGCGTTGTAGAGGCCAATCCGGTATTGCGCGGCGATGCGCCGGCCCAGATTGTGCGTTTCGATCGTCAGGGGCACAACCGTGCACAGTGCGCGGATCAGCGCAAGGAAGCCGTCGATTTCCTCCCAGGACATGCCCGCCTTCTTCCGGGCGACATGTGCCGCCTCGTTCAACACTTGCACCGAAACGACGCATTGTTCTTGCAGCACGGCTTGCGCCCGATCCGCCTTGCGTTCGTCGGCAGAAAGCAGGTAAAGCAGCACATTCGAGTCGGCGAAAACTTCAGCCACGCTCGTTGGCCTCGTCGCGGTCGAAGCTGAAATCCTCGGGCAAACGCCCGCGATAGTGACGCAGTTTTTCTAAAAAGGCTTCCCGCCCGGGTTTTCTGGCAATCCCCAACACCCTTTCGTTCGCCGCGTGAATCTCGATCTCATCGCCTTCGCGCAGACTCAGCGCTTCGACCACGATGGCAGGCAAACGCACCGCCAGGCTGTTTCCCCATTTGGCAACCCGCATTGCAAGACTCCGATGATATACATTTATGAAAGTATATCATGCACCCCAAAAACTGCCGGGGATTACATCAAGGCGCGATACAAGCCCAAAAGGCGCGCGCTCATCGCTTCCGGGGAAAGGGATTCGACGGCGGCGCGGGCGCTTTTTTTCTGGGTTTCGGCGGGAAGGGCAAAGGCTTCCAGATGAGCGGCCAGGGCGGTGACATCGAAGGCGTCGCAGACCGCGCCGTTTTCTCCCGGAGTGATCAGTTCGGAAGCGCCGCAGGTCGCGCTGGCGATGACCGGCAAGCCGCAGGAAAGGGCTTCGAGGCAGGCATTGGCAAAAGGATCGTAGAGGGCCGGCAACGCGAAGAGATCGGCGGCGCCATACCAGGGGCGGGCGTCGTTCTGCGCGCCGGGAAAGCGGACGCGCGCGCCGACTCCGAGACGCGCTGCCAGACGCTGCATTGCCCCGGTATTCTTGTCGGCGCCGACGACTGCCAGGTGAATGTCGCGGCGGCGGCAGGCGGCGAGGGCGGCCAACAGGCGCGGCACTCCTTTCCGCTCGAAGCCGCTGCCGACGAACAGCGCCAGCGGCGCTTCAGCGGGAATGCCATGGGCAACGCGGATTTCGGCGCGGTAGCGTTCGGCCAGTCCGGGATGGAACAACGCGCCGTCTACGCTGTTGTAGATCAGGTGGAGTTTGTCTTCGGGCACGCCGTAATGACGGATCGCTTCCTCGCGCACCATTTTCGAGACGCAAATCACCGCGCGCAATGCCGGATGCGCGAACATCCTCCGTTCCGTTTCCAGCACGTAGCGATGGTACGAGTCCAGGCGCAAGCCCAACTTCCCCAAGGGCCCGCGCGCGCGGCGCAGGCGGGCGAACCAGGCGGCATGGATTCCGTCGCCGGCGCGGAAAACAGTGCAGCCGGGAATCCGTTCGTGCGCCTGCACGATGTCATAAGCGCCCTCGGCGATTTCCCGCTCGACCGCCTGGCAAAAACCACGATCGCGCGCCAGGCGCCCGCCGAAAAGGCGTGAATACGGCGGATCGCAGCGCTTCATCTTCCAGGCCGTGCCGTCGGGAATTTGCACCGTTTCCGGCCAGCTTCGCGCAATCAGGGTAATGTCGGCGCCGCCGGAACGCGACAGGGCTTCCAGCGTATGCGCGACAAAACGCTCCGCACCGCCGTAGGGGTTGTAGCGCTGACGGACGAGCGCCAGCTTCATTCCGCCAGCAAATCCTGCGCGGCAGCAAATACCTTGCCGGCCTCGATCGAGGAAACGCACTCGGCGTTTTTTCCGCCGCCGCAGCCGTCGATGCCGCAAGGGCGGCAGGGAAAGGCCTCGTTGCTGACGATGCGATGGGGCACTTGCCACGGCCCCCACTCCCGCTCGCTGGAAGGGCCGAACAGCGCAACGACCGGAGTTCCCACCGCAGCGGCAATGTGCATCGGCGCCGAATCGACGCCGACGAGAAGGCGCGCGCGCGCCGTCAGCGCGGCCAGTTCCTTCAGGCTCAATTGCCCGGCGAGGTTATGCACCGGGCCGGAATCCGCGCCGGGAACACTGAGCGGCGTGAGCGCCGACAAGGTGGTAATCGCCGCCACCATTGCCGTTTCCTCGACCGCAGGCCCGGAAACCAGCACCACCTGCCAGCCGGCATCGACGCAGCGCTGGATCAGGTCGACCCACCCGGCGGAGGTCCAGCACTTGAACGTCCAGCGCGAAGCCGGGTGCATCAGGATGAAGCGTTTCGCTTCCAGCCCGCGCCCGGCAAGCAATGTATCGACCCGCTCCTGGGCTTCTGCGCCCGGAACCAGCGCCAGCGGCGGCGGGCGGAAGAGCTTGTTTTCACGTTCTTCCCACGCGGTGACAATGCCGACCCGGCGCAGCGCGTCGAGGTTGCGCTCGACGGTGTGCCTGGGCCTGCCGCGCGGCTCGGCATACAGGTGGGTGAAGCTCTCGCGCCAGAAAAAACTGCGCCCGGGGACTTGCGGCGCCACCGCCCAACGCGCGCCGGTCAGGCGCGTCATCCACGCGCCGCGCGGATGCTCGCACAGATGAAGCACCAGGTCATAGCGGCGCTCGCGCAGGCGGCGCAGCAGGGCAAGCTCGGCGGAGCATTGCGCCATGAAGCCCTTGTGTTTCGTATGACGTTCGATCTTGTGCAACTCGCTGATCGCCGGGTGCAAGCTCAGCATTTCTGCTGTTTCGGCGTAAACCAGGGCGTCGATTTCGATCTGCGGCACGATCGCTTTCAAGGCGGAGAAAACCGGCGTCGTCAGCAACACATCGCCGTGGTGCCGCAATTTGATCACCAGTGCCCTGTGCAGGGCGGCAAGCGGGATGGGATCCTTCAGCATAAAAAGTCGCGATCCGGAAAAGGCGTGCCGCAGATTGTACCGGGCGAGCCGTCTCCATGCGCCCGCAGCCTCTGAAAATTTTCGGTGCGTTTCATGGCGTAGGCTGAAATTTTCTAAATTTACTTAAATAATGTTTGGCTACAGTAGTGTATTATATTAAATAATTATTATAGTAATTTAGAAAATACAGGGTGATCCTGCAGGGGACGATGGCAATCGTCCCGCTTCGTGCCTACGGGCGAATTGCCGCCGGTCTCTACATAAACCCGCTTTCCCAAAGGAGAGCTTCTTCAGGGCGGGGAAGGTGGAGCACTGCGCGAGCAAGAAAAAAAATGTACAGTCCTGAACCGGGAACGCCCCGATGTCCGGCGCAAGGACTGCATCCGGCGCCTTTAGGACACTCTGAACAAGTCACCGCGCCGCGTGCATCTGCGGAATTGGGCGGTCTGCGGCGTTGCAAATCCTCGCGATACCTTCAGGTATCGCTGTGGCGCAGTTGTCAAATTCGGCCTTGCATCCCATCCCAATCCGCAGCGCACGCTTACCGCTCGACTTGTTCAGAGTATCCTTTATTCCCTTTTGCCATGATCTCGTCGCAATGAAATCCCGCTCTCGCCACCCTCGCCGCTGGAGTCTTTCCCGGGGACTGCATCTTTGCTGGCTTTTTTTCCGCCATTTGCTGCGGCGTTTCAACGCCGAGCATTTCGGGCTCCTGAGCGCCAGCCTCAGTTTTACGACGATCCTCTCGCTGGTGCCCTTCATTACCCTTTTGGCGGCACTCCTGGGCGCGACGCCCGCCTTTTCCGGATTGATCGAACAAATCGACCGCTGGCTGATGCCCCACCTTCTGCCTACCGGCTCCGGCGGCGCCATCGCCGAAAGGATTTTTGAATTTTCCAGGCAGGCTGCGCAGGTGACGCTGTTCGGAACCCTGATGATGTTCGTTACTGCCTTCCTGCTGCTGCAAAGCATCGAACAGGCTTTCAACCATATCTGGGGGATCGGCGCACCGCGCCCGCTGTGGCGGCGCATCCTGCTCTATGCGCTGGCCCTGGTTTCCTGGCCGCCGGTCATCGGCATCCTGCTGGCCCTGACTTCCTACGCGGTGACGCTTTCCTTCGGCTTTCTCGCCCATTTGCCGAAGGTGCAGCTTTTCCTGCTGCGCGCGATTTCATTTGCGGTGCTGGCGCTTTTGCTGGCGCTGCTCTATCGGATCGTGCCGAACACCCGCGTGCACTGGAGATGCGCGTTGGGAGGAGGATTCTTCGCCGCAGCGGGTTTTGTGCTGATGCAGCGGCTCTTCGAAATCTACCTCGCCCATTTTCCTTTTTATACGGTGGTCTATGGCGCCTTTGCGGCGATTCCGATTTTTCTCGTCTGGCTTTACTGCTCGTGGGCCATCGTCCTTTTCGGCGCGCTGCTCACCGCAACCTTCGAGCATGTTGGAGCACAGGGCGCGCGGCAGTAGGGTCTTCTGTTTGAACACCTGTCGAGCGCAATCCCTGCCATTCATGGCGGGGTCAGCGAGACATGGCGTAACAGGCGCCGTCCGGCGGCGCACAGCCTGGGCTTCGCTTCGTTCCCCCCGACCTGTGCGGGCGTTGCACGGATTTTTCCGGACTTACTCCGGACTCTTCTCCTGCAATTCCTTCGGGTGAATCTCGACCTTGTAGCGTTTCCGCAGGCTCTCGATGAAGGCGACCAGTTCCTGTTGCCCCGTCTCTTCGGTGTAGCCCTTTTGCAGGAGCTTGGTCGCCGCCTCGTTGTTCCCTTCCGGCTGCGTGACCTGCATGATCTTGAAGAGCGCATAACCGCCATTGTTCGGATATTCGAGGCCGACATAAGCCGGCAGTTGCTGCACATTGGCCTTGAATATCGCCCGCAGTGCCGCCTGGGGAACCTGTTTTCCCTGAAGGCGCGAGAGATTCTTGACCAGCGCCCAATCGAGACTGTCCTTCTCGCCCTTCTGCAAACGGGCGAGCTTCTCCTCGCCATCCTTGCGCGCCAGCACTGCTGCTTCCTGAGCGCGCAGACGCGCTTCGATATCGGCCTTGACGCTCTCCAGGGGTTTCACCGAGGCCGGCGTATGTTCGAGTACTCGCGCAGCCACGAAGGTTTTCGGCGAGACTTCGACGGCTTTCGTGTTGAGTTTGTTTTCGAGCGCAGGAACCGAAAACAGCTCGGAGCGCAGTTGTTCGTTGGCAAACGGCCCCAACTGCGCCGCCGGTTGCAGGGGGGCGGCATTTCTGGCAATCGGGCGCGGCCATTTCTGGATCGCCAGCTTGAAACGGCTGGCGGCCGGTTCCAGGCTGTCGGGCTGCTCATAGACGATGTTCTGGAAATCCTCGGCGCTCTCCGCAAGCATTTTTTCGGCGGCCTGGCGCTTCAATTCGGCTTCGATGCGCGGGCGCACTTCGCTGAGCGGCGACTGCTTTTCATGCTGGATGCCGGTCAGGCGGATGACATGAAATCCGCTATCGGTTTCGACGAGCTGCGAAATCTCGCCTTCCTGCAACTGAAATACTGCGGTCTCGAACGACCCCGACTCCCTGCCGAGAAAGCCGAGATCGCCGCCCTTGGCGGCAGAAGCGGTGTCCTGGGAATATTCCCTTGCCAGATCGGCAAATTTCGATGGATCCTGTGCCGCCTTGGCGCGGATGCCCTCTGCCTTTTTCTTCGCTTCTTCCTTCTTCTGCGCGTCCATCCCGGCAGTGCCGATCATGATATGGCTGACGCGGCGCGTCTCCGGCGCGGAATAGACGCTCTTGTGCTGCTCGTACCAGTTCTGGACCGCCGCTTCCCCGACTTCCATTTTCGGGATCAGGCTGTCGACCGAAAGCACCACGTATTCGGCCCGGACTTCTTCGGGGACTTCAAATGCCTTGCGGTTTTCCTCGTAGTATTTCCGCACTGCATCCTCGGAGATCCTGACCGCATTATTGAATTGTTCCGGCAACAGGCGGATTTCCGCGACCCGGCGTTCCTCCGCCTGGATTCTTGCCATCATCCCCGCAGCGGAGGAAGAGACAACCGAAGTGTCGCCGACCAATTGCAGCAACATCTGGATCGTCATGCTCTCGCGTACCTGCTGCTCGAACTGCGGGATTGTCATATTCTGGTTGCGCAGCGCCGACTGGTAGCGCTCGGCGGAAAATTTGCCGTCATCGCCCTGGAACGCGGGAATCTGCATCACCGTTTGCCGCAGCAGCGCATCGCTGACCTGGAGGTGCCGCCTTTCCGCATCCATCATCATGGCCCGCTGGTTGATCAATCCGTTCAGATGCGCAAAGCGGTTCTCCAGGGTGTCGACCTCCTCGCGGCGGAAATTCTCGCCCATGCTTCTCTGCTTGTTCTGGACGAAATCCTTCCACGACTCCTGGAATTCCCGGTGCGTGATCTTGCTGCTGCCCACCGTAGCCACCGCGATATTGCGGTTGAAATTGCTGAAATAGGCATCGACCCCGAAAAAGGCAAAGGGGATGAAAAGCATCGCAAGAAGAAGCTGAACCAGTTTGCGATTGTTGCGAATGAGCTCAAGCATGGCGGCAACCGTTCAATAAATAGGGAGAAAAAAGCGGAAACATGGCGGAATAATAAAAAAGGCGAACCGATCGTTCACCCTTTTGCTCTGGGAAAACCTGTGCACCACCGCCCGTATTCGCGCACGCCGGAATATCTCCGGACAAACGGGGCAAGATAGCAGAAGACGCAGGAAAAAAAAAGTGAGGGGCAGCATCGAAAGGCGTGTCTCATTCACGGCCCGTGCCCCAAAACGCTGGATTTTGCACGATAATATACGTGCAAACGACTGAGTTGGCACGAATTCTTTAAAAGCATCCAAGCACCCTGAAAGGAGCGCCTGCCATGGCGGATACAACCAATTTGAGCATACGGCTCGACAAGAAGTTAAAGGACGAGGCGGACCAGATTCTTGGCGCAATGGGCATGAGCCTGACGACTGCGATCAGCGTATTCGTGCGCCAGGTCATCCGGCAGAAAAAAATCCCGTTTGAAATCTCCCTTACGGAGCGCGAAAGCAGTTCCATCGCCATGCAGGACGCAATCGCGGCTTCCAGGCGGATATGGAAAAATTCGGCGCAGAACGGCACGGACAAAATGAGTCCGGAAGAGATCGACGCGGAAATCGCAACGGCCCGCGCTGAACGGAAAGCGCGAAAAACCGGAACCCGGAATCGATGAGTGCGCTTCGGGTTGTTTTGGATACAAACATCCTCGTCTCTGCGTTGCTATCGCCATTGGGCAAGCCTGCGAAGATATACAAAATGTTTCTGGCAGGGACGCTGGATTTGGTGATCAGCGTGGAAATCTTCGCGGAGTATCAGGAAGTTCTGCGCAGGCCGCGCCTGAAAATTCCGGCAGCCGACCTGGAAACGGTGCTTGCCGCCATTGGGCAATACGGGGAAATGATTGCGCCTCTCCCAGGGTCTGACGCGATGATCGACGAGGACGACCGCATTTTTTATGACGCAGCAAAAAGTGCAGGCGCATATCTGGTTACCGGCAATACGAAACACTATCCAGGGGAAGCTTTCATTTTCACGCCGGCAGAGTTTCTGGCCCTGTGATTTTCTAAATTACTTAAATAATATTCCGCTACTGTACTTGTTGTAAGAACAGAATTGTTAATTCAAATTTAGAAAATCAATTTGAGTCACCCCAAGCTGAAGGTTGGGGATTCCTGTAGGGGCGGGTTTGAAACCCGCCCGTACCACCCGCCCCTACACAATGCGGGGCGCCTTTGGCGCCTGTTAGGCCATATCTCGCTGACCCCGCCATGAATGACAGGGATTGTGCTCGACAGGTGTTCAAAAAATGCGCCCTCACGAAGACAAGGAGACGCTTGAAACTCCGATGAGTTTCACTTGGCGCTATCCATCTGCAAATTTTTCACAACACCTTCCCCGGATTCATCAAGTTCAGGGGGTCGAGCGTTTTCTTGATTGCGCGCATCAATTCCATTTCCACCGGGGTTTTGTAGCGCAGGATTTCCGCTCGCTTGAGCTGGCCCAGGCCGTGCTCGGCGCTGATGCTGCCGTCGAGCGCGGCGACGAGGTCGTGCACCAGGCAGTGGACGCGCGGCTGCGCTTTCAGAAGGGCCGTGTTTGCTTCCCGGTCAGGAAGCGAAAGGTTGTAATGCAGGTTTCCATCGCCGATATGCCCGAAGGCGATGATGCGGACACCGGGAAAATGTTCTTCCAGCAACGCCTGCGCGCGCGCGAGGAACTCGGGGATGCGCGAAATCGGCAGCGCGATGTCATGCTTGATCGAGACGCCTTCGCGCTGCTGCGCTTCGGAGAGATTTTCCCGTAGATGCCACAGGCGCTCCGCCTGATCGAGGCTGCGCGCCAGGATGGCATCCCGGAGCGCGCAGGTTTCGAGCGCCGTGGCGAGGAATTCCTCGAAGGCTTCATCGAGCCGGCTGTCGCTCCCCGAAAGCTCGCAAAGCAGATACCAGGGCGTTTTTTCCGGCAGGGGCCGGATCGATTCGGGAAAATGGTGCAGTACAAGTTCCAGCGCGGCTTCGGAAACCAGCTCGCAAGCGGTGAGCATCGCGCCGAAGCGTTCCTGGAGGAGATTCAGGAGCGCAACGGCAGCGTCGGCATCCGGAACGGCGATCCACGCAGTCGTCATTGCAGCAGGCAGCGGAAAGAGCCGCATCGTCGCGGCGGTGATGATGCCAAGGGTCCCTTCCGCGCCGATGAACAGGTGCTTCAGGTCGTAGCCGGTATTGTCCTTGCGCAAGGCGCGCAGGCCGTTCCAGATTTCGCCGGAAGGCAGCACGACTTCGAGGCCGAGCGTCAACTCGCGGGTATTCCCGTAACGCAGCACTTGAATGCCGCCAGCATTTGTGGAGAGATTGCCGCCGAGGGTCGCGCTGCCTTCGGCGGCAAGCGAGAGCGGGAACAGGCGGCGCGCGGCGAGCGCCGCTTCCTGCACCGTCGCCAGCACGCAACCGGCTTCAGCGGTCATGGTGTTGTTCCGGGCGTCGAGCGAGCGCACACGGTTCATCCGCGTCAGCCCAACGAGAACGGCAGCCCCGCTTTCGTCCGGCGTCGCCCCGCCGCACAGCCCGGTATTGCCGCCCTGCGGCACGACCGGAGCGCCCGCCCCGGCGCAGGCGCGGACGACGGCAGAGACTTCTTCCGCCGTCTTCGGCAACGCCAGGCAACGCGCTCTGCCCTGATAACGCCCGCGCCAGTCGACCAGCCGTGGCGCCAGGATTTGCGCATCGGTGAAGAGGCCGCCGGGGCCGAGAATTTCGGCCAGATGCCGTATCAGGGGATCGGAAACTGAAGAAGCGGGATTCATTGGCGTATTTTTCAGGCAGTCCGCCGTGTTTTCAGCCAGTCCTTGAGCGCCTCGTTCATCCGCGTCTGCCAACCCGGGCCGTCGGCGCGGAAGGCGGCCAATACCTCCCGGTCAAAGCGGATTGCCACCTGTTCCTTGGCACCGCTGCCTGCCGGACGGCCCCGCTTTTTGGCGGCGGCGATTCCGGCGCGCATTTCCTCACGGGAGAGCGGACGATCATCTTCATCCACGCCGTCCCAGACAAAGAGCTTGTCCTCCGGGATTGCCCGCACGGCGGCAGCCACTTGCTGCCTGCTCATCTTATTCACTTTCAAGCCAGTCATTGTAAGCCTCACATTCCTCGCCACTTGCCGCGCGCCGGGAAGACGTTTCAGGGATGCGAATGACCGGAGTGGGGTTGCCGTTCCCTTCCCGCCAGGACGATCATTTCCGGGATTTTCTGCAAGGGGACGATGATCCTGACGCCGCCCAGTTCGATGGCGACCTTTGGCATTCCGAAGACGACGCAGGTCTTTTCGTCCTGGGCAATGGTGTAGGCTCCGGCGTCGAACATTTCCTTCATTCCGGCGGCGCCGTCGTCGCCCATGCCGGTCATGATGATTCCGGTGGCGGCCGCGCCGGCGTTTTGCGCGACCGAGCGGAACAGGACATCGACCGAAGGGCGGTGGCGGTTGACCGGCAGGCCGTCGACGATGTCGACATAGTAGTAGCCCACGGCGCGGTGCATGACCATATGCCGCCCGCCCGGAGCGATCAGCGCCAGTCCCGGTCTGACGCGGTCGCCGCTTTTGGCCTCGCGCACTTCAATCGCGCATTGGGTATTCAGGCGATCGGCGAATGGCGCGGTGAATTGGGCGGGCATATGTTGCACGATGACAATGCCGGGAGCATGCGCGGGCAGCGCGCACAATACCGTGCTCAACGCCTGCGTGCCGCCGGTGGAAGTGCCGATCGCGACGACGGGTTCGGTGGCTGGCGTCAGTGTTGGCCGTTTGGACGGCGGCAGGATGACATCGGCGGTGTACTTGGTGTTTTGCTCGTTGTTCGCCATGAATGATTCGCTGCTGAGGGCAGGGCGGGGCTTGAAAAAATTTACGGAAGACGCCAACCCGAAATTTTGCCGAAGGCGGTATCAAGACCTTCGGGCAGGATCGTCAAACACAGGAAGGTTCGTGAGCTGGGCATTTCATCTCACCAGAGTTTCCACCAGGGTTCCTTGCGTTCCAGGCCCCGCGCGTAATAGACGCTGTTGGGGAAATTCTTCCGCATGACGCGCTCGGCGTCGTCGCGCAGGTCGGTCATGCCAAGATTGTCGTATGCCTTGACCATGATGAACAGCGCCTCTTCGGTGGCAGGGGCATTGATGTAATTCTTGAGTACGAACTGTCCACGGTTGGCGGCGGCGAGATAGGCGCCGCGCCTCATGTAATAGCGGGCGACGTGGACTTCATGCGAGGCCAGCGCATTGACCAGATAGTTCATTCGCTCGACCGCGTCCGGCGTGTATTTGCTTTCCGGAAAGCGCTGCACCAGTTCCTTGAAGGCGTCGAAGGCTTCATTCGCCGATTTCGGGTCGCGTTCGGTTTGGTCCTGCATGCTGATATAGCCGAGGAAACCCAGGTCCTCGTTGAAGTTGATCAGGCCCTTGAGGTAATAGACGTAGTCGATGCTGGGATGATCCGGATGCAGCTTGATGAAGCGGTCGCAGGCGGCCAGCGCGTTTTCCGGTTCGTTGTACTTCCAGTAGGCGTAGGCGATGTCGATCTGCGCCTGTTGCGCATAGCGTCCATAGGGATAGCGCGCCTCAAGCCGCTCGTAGAGCTTGATGGCCTTGTCGAAAGTGTGTTCGTCCATTGCCGACTTGGCTTCGGAATACAATTTGTTTGCCGACCAACCGATGGTTTCGTCCTTCTGCTCGCTGAACAGGCCGCAACCCGAAAGCAAGAGCGCGCCGACAAGGCAGAGGAGAACCGCTACACTACGCATGATGAACATTCCACAAAAAAAATCGCGCCGACAGGATCGAAAGGCGCCAGGGAAGGATCGGCGCGACTCGGCGCCGCAAACTGCCGGAGAGGAAAGCAACGGCGATGACGAAGAGATGGATTGCCCGGAAGACGGGAGCATTCCCGGTTTCGGCGCCGCCAGTGGGCAAGAGCCTGTCGATGCTGCAATTCCGGGCCGCCCTTTCGGCGCCGATGATCATAGCACAGAGCACCGCTTGACCGTACCCGAAACCCTGGCCGGCTTTCGTCTGGATCAGGCGCTGGCAGCGCTGCTGCCGCGCTATTCGCGCAGTCGCCTGCAAGCCTGGATCCGCGCTGGCGCAGTCGCGCTCGATGGAAGCGAAATCAGGGAAACGAGGCATAAATTACGGGGCGGCGAGAGCATTGCCGTCGGCCCGCATCCCGATGCCGAACTGTCCGCGCGCGAGGGGGTTTTCGGTGCGGAAGAAATCCCCCTGGCGGTCGTCTTTGAAGATGAGGAATTGATCGTCATCGACAAGCCGGCGGGCCTTGTCGTGCATCCGGCAGCGGGAAACTGGAGCGGCACCCTGCTCAACGCGTTGTTGCACCACGCTCCACAACTTGCCGCGCTGCCGCGCGCCGGTATCGTGCACCGGCTGGACAAGGAAACGAGCGGGCTTCTGGTCGTCGCAAAAACGCTCACTGCGCAAACCGGACTCGTGCGCCAGCTTCAGGCGCGCACGGTCAGGCGCGAATATCTGGCGCTGGCCTATGGCGATATTCTTGCCGGCGCCGTCGTCGATGCCCCCATCGGGCGCGACCCGCGCGAACGCACCCGGATGGCCGTCGTCGCCAGCGGCAAGCCGGCGCGCACGCATTACCGCGTCCGGGAGCGCTTCATGGCCTGCACCTTGCTCGAATGCGCGCTGGAAACCGGGCGCACGCACCAGATTCGCGTCCACCTCGCCTCGATCGGCCACCCCCTCGTCGGCGATCCCCTGTATCTCAAGGGACGGGGAAGACAACGCATTTTGCGGGAGGCGGGCGCGGATCCCTTTCCGGCGCTCGCAGCCTTTCCGCGCCAGGCCTTGCATGCCGCCCGTCTTGGACTGCTCCACCCGGCCAATGGCGCCTCTCTTTCCTGGGAAGCCCCCTTGCCCCAGGACATGGCGCAGCTTCTGGAAAATCTGCGCGGGTAATCTGATGTCATTTTTGATTTAAGCTTGAAAGCGGGAAAAATACACTTTCTGCGCAAAGGGTTTTATGGTAAAACTGTTGCCGTTTTTTCCTTGCGGGAATTACCATTACTTGCGATCCAACAAGGATCGTTTGATGAAAGAAAACCATGGGCCAGAAGATTCGTATCATTTTCCGCGGTGAGATCGTTGCAGGAGAGGTGGAAAGCGTTGTCAAGCAGCGCGCCGCGCAGTTGTTCAAGGCTTCGCCCGAACAAGTCGCAAGGCTCTTTTCCGGCAAGTCGATTGTCGTGCGCAAGGATTTGCCCGAGGAAGAAGGCCCGCGTTACCAGGAGCGTCTGGAAAAGGCAGGAATGCGTGTCTACATTGAAAGGATGAGAGATAAGACAACCCCGCCGCCTCCACCCCCGCCTCCTGCCCGGCCCGTGCCTCCGAGGGTTCCGTTTCCGGAGATTGTGACAACGGAAGATCCAGGGCCTGCGGCCTCTCCCGAGATTCCACAAGCATTCCCGGCGGATCTGGAGTTTGTTGCCGCGCAGCAAAAAACCTCGGTTTATGGCGCCAGCAAGGCTTCCCTGCTCTTTCCCCCCCAGGAAGAACCCGCCGCGCCGGCCATTCCGCCGGGATTGTCGCTGATCGAGGAAGATACGGCCCAGCAAGAAATGGAATGTCCGAAATGCGGCGTAAGGCAAACCAGGCGCACCTTTTGCCATAAATGCGGAGTGGATATGCCGAGCATCCTGAAGGCGCGGGAAGCGGAAAAGGCGCTGCTCGCAGATCCGGGCCGGGTACTGGCGGAGCTGCATTCTGCAGGCGAGGTTGTGGAAGGAAAGGACTTCCGGATCTTCGACGAAGATGAGGCCCAAGGCGCCAAGGGAAAATCTCATAACAAATAACTTTCTAAATTACTTAAACAATTTCAGTTAAAAAATCACTACTGTAGCGAAACATTATTTAAGTAAATTTAGAAAACAGGGTATTTTCCCCTCCCTTTTCCGGCATTTCGAGAACCGCTTGCGGCTTCATTCGAAGCACATCCAACACCCATCGTCCAGGGATCGTTATTACTTTCGGCCCAATGAAGGCCGTTTTGTTTTTTTTGATGAAAGAGAGTCATGAGTCAGAAGTTTCGTATCGTTTTTCGCGGTGAAATCATTGCAGGGGAAGAAGAAAATATGGTCAGGCAGCGCGCCGCGCAACTGCTCAAGGCCAGGCCAGAACAGGTCGAACGGATTTTTTCCGGCAAGGCGATTGTGTTGCGCAAGGATTTGTCGGAAGAGCAAGTGCCGCGCTACCGGAAGTCCCTGGAGCAGATCGGGATGCGTATCTACCTCGAAAGAATGAAGGAAAGCAACGCGCCAAGCCTTCCGCCGCCTCCGCCTCCTGCGAGGCCCGTTGCTCCCAGAACGCCGTTTCCGCAAATCACGGTTTCGGAAGATTTCGAGCCGACGGTACCGCCCGTTCCTTCTTCTGGAATTCCGTTGTCATTTCCGCCGAATGCGGCGCGCTTCTCCAGGCAGGAGAAGGAAATCGACCCGTTTTACGGCGCCAGACCTTCGCTGATCTTCCCTTCGGAATTTCCCTCCTCGTTCTCGATCATGCCGAAGGATCTGTCGCTGATGGAAGATGCGTCCATGGGAGAAACGGAATGCCCAAGATGCGGCACGAAACAGCCAAAGCGCACGCTCTGCCGGAAATGCGGGGCGGATATACAGTATCTCCTGAACGAGCGGGAAGCAGGCAGGGGTCTGGCGGAGCAGGGCAAGGGGCTGGCGGCGCTGCAAGGCGTTGCCAAACGCACGGAAGGAAAGGATTTCCGGGTCATCCGCAGCGACGACAAGACCGTGCAGCACGGCAGCAGGGGAAACATGCGCTTGCTTCTGCTCGGCATCCTTCTCCTCTGCCTGCTGTACCTGTTCTGGTACGGATTCGGATCATCCGGAGCGCCGGAGAATGCGGAATCGCAGGAGGATGGGCAGAAAAACGCGCAGCAAAACCGGGAATAGGGAGTTTTCGGAGCCTTGCGGGGGCGGATGAAAATCCGCCTGCTGCAAACGAAGATTCCCACTGGCGCTTCGTGCCGCCTCCATACACACTTCCTCGAAGGGGGAGGCTGGCATCTCTCCTTTCCGAGGGCCGTAATCACTTGCGCTGGCAGTGCCCTTCCTCATGCGGGAATCGTTATACTTGCGATTCAATAAGGATTTTTCTCTTTTAATGGAAAGAAAGCCATGAGTCGGAAGGTTCGTATCGTTTTCCGTGGTGAAATCATCGCGGGAGAAGTCGAGGCGCAGGTCAAGCAGCGCGCCGCCCAATTGTTCAAGGTCTCGCCCGAACAGGTCGAGAAACTTTTTTCCGGAAAACCGATTGTCCTGCGCAAGGAGTTGCCGGAAGAAGAAGGGCCGCGCTACCGGAAGCGGCTCGAACAGGCCGGGATGCACGTCTACATCGAAGAAATCGAAGAGGCCTCCTCGTCTTCGTCGCCTTCTCCCATCGAAGCCCCGCGTTCCGATCCCCTTCCGGACACTCCCGGGCACGCGACGCCTGCTCCTGCGCCAGCAGGAAGCTCCGTTTACAAAGCCAAATCCTCGCTCTTCTTTTCCGCTTCGGAGCCAGCCGCAACGGCTGCCGCGCCGCAGGGGACGCCGCTTGCGCTGGAGCAGGAAGCGCCCGCCGAAGAAATGGAATGCCCGAAATGCGGCGCGAAGCAACCGATACGCACGCTCTGCTGGGAATGCGGTGTGGATATGCAGCGCATCCTGAAGGAACGGGAAGCGGAGCGGGGGCGGGAAAAAGCGGAAAAAGGGCTGCTCGCGGAACCGGGGCAGGCGCTGGCGGCGCTGCATGGCACTGCAGAGCACCTGGAAAGAAAGGATCCCCGGGATACCGACAATGCCGCTGAGAAGGGAGCGGATAACCTCTATCGCGCCCCGGCGGCAAGACTGGAGACGGCTTCCCTGGAAAACGACGAAACGGCCGGCTTGATGGATTACCTCAGTTTCGGGCCTTCCGGATGTATGAAGCGGAAGACCTATCTGACGGCGAATTTTTTTATTCTTTCAATCTATCTTTTCATCTACGGCAACATGATGCGGCAGTTGGCGCATCTGATGAGCAACGACCCCTCTCTTGAGCGCCTGGAGTCGGCATCTGGTCTGGGATTGCTCTGGATCGTGATTATTCCCCTCTCCGTTTATGGAATCAGGATTATGATACAGCGCTGCCGCGATATCGGCTGGTCGCCCTGGCTGGTTTTGCTGATGTTTGCTCCGCTCGTCAATGGCATTTTCGGACTCTGCCTTGTTTTCTGGCCGAGCGCTGGCGACGATGCGCCGCAAGGCAAGACGAGCGTGCTTCTGGTGAGTATTGGGCTCTGTGTGCTGTCGGGAATCTGGTTCTCGTCGGGCGTGTATAAAATGAGCAGGGAAGTGGCGCAACAGGTGCAGCAACAGGCGAAAACGCAGCACAGCCAGAACAAGAAAGACGACGAGGAAAAGGACGATGAGGCGCAGGAACAAGCGCCGCAGAACCGGAGATGAGAAAATTCCAGAACAGCCCGAGTGGAGACTGTCGGGTTTTTTGAAGAGAAGGAATCATGAGCCGAACCGTTCGTATCGTCTTCCGTGGCGAAATCGTCGAGGGGGAAACGGAAAGCGTGGTCAGGAATCGTGCCGCGCAATTGTTCAAAGCCTCGTCCGGACAGATCGGGAAACTCTTTTCCGGCAAGCCGGTCGTGTTGCGCAAGGACCTGCCGGAAGAAGAAGGGCTGCGCTATCGGAAGCAACTGGAGCAGGCCGGAATGCGCGTCTACATCGAAAGGATGAATGCGGCGCCCTCCTTTCCTTCCTCCGCGCCTCCTTCGAGGCCCGTTCCCGCAGAGTCGACGGATTTCGGATTTGCTCCCGAACTTCCTTCTTCCGAGGCCACATCGGATCCGGATCCGGTTTCGGATGCAGGGATTGCAGGTCCGATAGATTTCGGATTGCTCCCCTTGGAGATTGCGGATCCGGCGGATTCCGGAGCGATTGCCGTTCCCGATCCTTTCTCCGTACTTCCCGATGACGCAGCGCCGGTTTCTGCGCCCGCAGAAAACCAGGTTTACAAGACAAGGGCCTCGCTGATTTTTCGTGCTCCTGACGAAGAAACCGGGGTTTCGGCCATCCCGCAAAAACCGGCATCGACGAACGAAGCGCCTCCGGAAGAAATGGAATGCCCGAAATGCGGCGCAAAACAACCCAGGCGTACGCTCTGCTGGGAATGCGGAGTGGATATGCGGCTCATCCTGGAGGAGCGGGAACGGGAAGTGAAAAAGAAGGTGCTTGCCGAGCCCGGCGCGGCGCTGGCGGTGTTGCAAGGCGATGGGGAAGTCGTGAGGAAGAATTCCCGGGTCGACGATGGCGATGAGGACGCGCGGCGTCCCGTCGGGAGCAAGCGGAACAGCGTGGAAAAGGAGTTTTCAAACAACGGGAGAAAGCCCCTGGTGATTGCGATCTGTCTGTTTTTGATCCTCTTTATCGTCAGGATCGACTATCTCCAGGATGGCAGGAGAAGGGCAACGAATACTGCATGGCAAATGGGGCGGGATCACGGATTCGAACGCGCGATCAAGCAGGTATATGGCAACGGCAGCCGCATCCTGGTCAGCTTTGAAGACCCGAATTGCGGCTATTGCAAGAAAATGCACCGGGAACTGAAACGGATCGACAACGTGACCCTCTACACCTTCCTCTATCCGATTCTCTCGGACGATTCCATGGAAAAATCGAAGCGGATCTGGTGCGCTTCGAGCCCCGCCACAGCCTGGAACGAATGGATGATCGAAGGCAGGAGCCCGCCGGGGAAGACCGATTGCGACACGAGGGCAATCACGAAAAACCTTGCTTATGGAAGCAAGCTGGGCGTCCGCAGCGTCCCCACGATTCTTTTCGCGAATGGCGAGCGCAGCGTCGGGTTTTCGTCGATTTCGGAACTGGAAAAAAGAATGGACAGGGCCGGGAGAAATTAGAGCGGTTTCGATTCAAATGACGGCATATCTGGTTTGGTAGCGCATAGGTTGGGCTTCGCTTCGCTCACCCCGACCTATGAATTTTGCCGCCTCTGCGACTTTCCCCTCGCACTCCGCGATTTCGAAAATTGCCCCGTTGCCTTATTGAGTCACCCCAACCTGAAGCTTGGGGATTCCTCGACACAGTGTGGGGCGCCTTTGGCGCCTGTCACGCTATGTCTCGCTGACCCCGCCATGAATGGCGGGGATTGCGCTCGACAGGTGTTCAATTTCCGGATGAATGGGCGCTTTCCCCGATTTCCACTCCAATCGCGTTGGTCCAGGCCATTGCTTCGGCGACGGCATGGTTGAATGCTGTTGGGGTGATTCGCCGATCCAGGTCGCGGAGCAGTTTTTCGATTTGTTCGGTGTCGTCGCCTTCGCTCGCCTTTGCCAGGCGCAGGACCAATCCCAGTCGCCCCGATCCGGCTTTCAACGCCTGCGCGACGATTTCCGTGACCGATAGCTGCGCGAGAATTTCATGGATCGAAACACCCAGAACCACCGGCATCAAGGACATGACTCCTGTCATGAACGCCTGGTCCGAATGATCGGTCTGGCGGCCGGAACTGGAGGCAGTCACCAGAAGCTCCATCAAGCGCCCGCGCGCCGCCGCCATTTGCAGGAGCGGGCTGGGAGCGGATTGATTGTTCTGGTTGATGAAGAGCAGAAGCTGGATCCAGCGCTGCAACTGGCTGCGCCCAAGAAGGACGATGGCGTGCCGCAGCGAGGTGACGCGGGTGCGCAGGCCGCTGGCGACGGAGTTTGTCAGGCGCAACAAATTGATCGTCAGCCCGGGTTCCTGCTTGAGCACTTGCGCCAGATCTTCCGTTTCCGCGTCATGGCAGATCAGGGACATCAGGCGCATCAGGATGAGTTGGGAGTGTTCGAGCTTTTTCCCCGAAATGACCGTCGGGCGCGCGAAGTAATAGCCCTGAAAGAGATCGAAGCCGAGGTCGCGGCAGAGTTCGACGAGTTCGAGCGTGTCTACCTTTTCCGCCAGCAATTGCTTGCCAAGAGGCTTCAACGCGGCAACGATCTCGATCAACCCGGAGGAAGACATCATCTGCACGTCGACCTTGATCACGTCGACGGCAGAGAGGAGCGGCGCGTATTCGGGGGACATCATGCTCGGGCCGAGGTCGTCGACGGCGAGCATGAATCCGCTGTTCTTGAGATAGTGGCAGCGCTCGACAACTTCCGGCGTCGGTTCCACGGTTTCCAGGACTTCGAGGGTGACGGAGCTGCGCGGCAGCAATTCGATGACATCGCTGAAGAGGAAGTCGTGGTCGACGTTGATGAAGCCCCGGTAAGGGCCCAGCGCGTCGCCGAATGAAATCTGCGCGAAGGCGTTGGTGATGACGGTCGCGGTGGCCTGGGTGTTATCGGAAACGATGGCGACATTCTGCTCAAGGCTGCTGCGAAACAGGAGTTCATAGGCAACCAGCTGATCCTTGCGGTCGAGGATGGGCTGACGGCCAAGAAAGATTTCGGATTGGGGAGCAGACATGCGGATCAGGTTATCCGTTGTGGAAATGCTGTTTCGTTACCCTATCCTAACACTTGCGAACCACTTGCGATAGCGTCAAAAAGGCAGCGCAAGCTCCGGGCGCAAGCTTTGCAACGCGCTCCGGAAGTCTGCCTGAATCCGGGCCAGCGCCTTTTCATTGTCGGCTTCAAAGCGCAGGACGAGAACCGGCGTCGTATTCGAGGGACGCGCCAGCCCGAATCCGTCGGCATATTCGGCGCGGATGCCGTCGATGCGAATGATTTCCCTGGCGCCGCTGAAAAAATCCCCGTCCTGCAAGGCTGCGGTCAGCGCGAATGGTTCGCCTTCGGCCATTGGGATGTTGATCTCCGGCGTGCTGGCGCTGTTGGGCAGCGCGGAGAGGAGGGCGCTGGCGTCCGGCGCGCGGGAGAGGATTTCCAGAAGGCGCGCGGCGGCGTAGAGACCGTCGTCGAAACCGTACCAACGCTCCTTGAAGAACATGTGCCCGCTCATCTCGCCGGCCAGTGGTGCGCCGCTTTCCTTCAGCTTGCGCTTGATCAGCGCGTGCCCGGTGCGCCACATCGTCGCGCGGCCGCCGTGCGATTCGATCCAGGAGCGGAGGAGGCGCGTGCATTTCACATCGTAAATAATCTCCGCGCCGGGAACCCGTTGCAGCACATCGGCGGCGAAGAGCATCAACTGCCGGTCGGGATAGATGATTTCGCCGTCGCGGGTGACGACGCCGAGCCTGTCGCCGTCGCCATCGAAAGCCAGGCCGATTTCTCCCTTGCCTGCGGCCAGTGCGGCAACCAGATCGCGCAGGTTTTCCGGCTTCGAGGGGTCGGGGTGATGATTCGGAAAAGCGCCGTCGACGGCGCAGAACAATTCCTCTGCCATGCAACCCAGACGCCTGAACAGTTCCGGCGCGATTGCGCCGGCAACGCCGTTGCCGCAGTCGATCGCGATCTTCATGGGCCGCGCGAGTTCGATTCCGGAAACCACGCGGTCGAGATAGGCGGGGATCACATCGGCGTCTTGCGCCTTGCCGCCGGGGCGGGAATGGAGATTGCCGTCGACGATGCGCTGGCGCAACGCCTGGATTTCATCGCCCGCCAGCGTCTGGCGGGCGATGACCATTTTCAGGCCGTTGTATTCGGGAGGATTGTGGCTGCCGGTGACCGAGACGCAACTTCCCGCACCCAGATGTTCGGCGGCGAAATAAGTCACTGGCGTCGGCACGCAACCGATGTCGAGCGTATCGACGCCAGCGCTCCGGATGCCTTCCTGCAAGGCCGCCGCCAGTTCGGGCCCGGAAAAGCGGCCATCGCGTCCGACGACGATGGCGGGGCGTTCGCCTGAATCCTGTTCATCGGCGCGTTCGTTCGCCAGCGTTCCCAGCGCCTGCCCGACCAGGCGTGCCGTCGCGGCGTCGAGGGTCTTTCCGGCGATGCCCCGGATGTCGTAAGCCTTGAATATTTCGGGAGCGATGGGAGTCTTCAGGGGCATGATGGCCTCGTGTCCTTCAATGCAGGGAATGGGTTTCCTTCAGGATTTTGTACGATTCCGATGGGCCCGCTTTCGTGGCCTGGTATGAAACCAGCCGCCAACCAGACCTTCCGTTCATGAACACCCTGGTCACCAGGAGCGGCCCGCGCGGCGTCTGGTCGTTGCCGACGTAAATCACTTCCAGCGAAGTCTGCACCGAGATAAAGGCGCTGCTCCATGTCATCAGGGTGGAAGCGTCGATCTTCAAACGCCGTGTTTCGTGCTGGCCGAGGATCTTCTGCCATGAATCGTAAATGGCCTTGTGCCCGATCAGGCAGTTTCCGCCGGGGTGAATGCAGACGAGATCTTCGCCGCTGCCCCAGACCGCCATCAGCGTTTCCAGATCGCAGCCCTCAAGCGCCTTGCAGAACGCGTTCGCGGCATCTTCGGGGCTGGCGAAATACATCGCGGAGGTATTCACTGGAGGCTCCTTTCCAGGACGTATTGCACAGGCAGTTTTTCGAGGCAATCGAGATGAACGAGCGGACATGTGCGCTCGAAGCACGGGCTGCACGGCAGTCCAAGCGAGAGCACCACCGCGTTTTCGGAGAGCGGCGGCGTAAAACCCGGCGAGGACGAACCGTAGAGCGCGACCAGCTTTCGCCCCAATGCCGCCGCGATGTGCATCAGGCCGGAATCGTTGCAGACGACGAGATCGGCCAGCGCCAGAAGGTCGATCGCCTGCGCGAGCGAGGTCGCGCCGCAGAAATTGAGCGCGTCTCCCTCCCCGGCGATTTCCGCGCCGATGGCCGCGTCGCTGGCGGATCCGAGCAGGAGCACGGCGTAGCCGCGCGCCGACAGTTCATGCGCCAGCGCCGCGAAATGACGCGCCGGCCAGCGCTTTGCCGGACCGTATTCCGCGCCGGGACAGAGCGCCGCCAGCCGCGCCGGACGCGCGAGGCCGAGCGCGGCGAGCGTATTTTCCTGCTGTTGGGGCGTGGAAAGCAGGTGCGGAGAAAGGGGAGGAGAAGCAGGGGGCAAAGTCCCCGGTGTTTCGGCCAACGCAGCGAAGCGCTCGACCATTCGCGGCAGGCGCTTCTTGTCCAGGGTGTGGCGCCGATTGACGATTCCGGCGCGCGCCTCGCCGGTAAAGCCGATCCGCTCCGGGATTTCGGCGAAGAACGGAACCAGCGCCGATTTGAACGAGTTGGGCAAAATATAGGCGCGGGCATATCCCTCGCGCGCCAGTTTCCGCGCCAGCGCCCAGCGCCGGGAGAGCGCCAGTTCGCCGTGCGCGAAAGGGCTGCCGATGACGCGCGAAATCTCCGGCATTCGCTCCAGCACCGGCGCGACCCAGGCTGGCGCGAGCGCGTGCAGTTCCAGTCCGGGATCGCGTTCACGCAGCCGCATCAACAGAGGCTGCGCGAGCACCGCATCGCCGATCCAGGAGGGAGCAACGATCAGCGCCTTCATCGCGGCGGCAGGAAGAATGAAGAACGGCGGCACGAAACGCCGCCGTTCTGGAGCTTGAAACGCATCCCGTTCAATGCGCTTTGGGCGGAGTGCCGTGAAACACGTAGTGCGTATTGCAATAGGGGCAGACGGCGTTTCCGCTGGAGAGGACTTCAAGGTAAATCTTCGGATGCCGCGCCCACAGCGGCGCATCCGGGTGCGGGCAGGAAAGCGGAAGATTGTCGGCGGCAATTTCGAGGGCTCCGACGCCTCTGGGACATACGGAACATGTTTTGCAGGTGTCGTAAATCGAATGTTGCATCATGATTCGGAACCTCCTGATGGTGGCGTTAGCTGTAACTGAATGCCGCCGGGTTAAATGTATGCCAGCCAGTTTTCGTGCTCTGGCAGGCGGCCATTGACGAGATCGAAGAAACGCGCCTGCAACCTTGCCGTGACCGGGCCGCGCTTGCCCGTGCCGATGACGCGCCGGTCGAGTTCGCGGATCGGCGTTACTTCAGCGGCGGTGCCGGTGAAAAAGGCTTCGTCGGCGATATAGATGTCGTCGCGCGTCAAGGGTTTCGAGATGACCTCGCAGCCCAGTTCCGCAGCCAGCGCGATCACCGTTTCGCGCGTGATGCCGATCAATCCGGACATCACCTGCGGCTCATAGATCTTGCCGTTCTTCACGATGAACACATTTTCTCCCGCGCCTTCGGCAACGAAACCCTGCGTATCGAGCAGCAGCGCTTCGTCATACCCATTGTCGGCGGCTTCGAGGTGGGCAAGAATCGAGTTTGCATAGGTCGAGGCCAGCTTGGCGCGCGGCATCGTCACATTCACGTGATGGCGCGCGAAGGAAGAAGTTTTGACGCGGATACCGTTTTCCAGCGCCTCTTCGCCGAGATACGCGCCCCACGGCCAGGCGGCGATGGCCACATGTACCGTCGCGCCGACCGGCGAAACGCCCATCTTTTCCGCGCCATAGAACGCGATTGGGCGCAAGTAGCAGGATTCAAAGCGGTTCGCGCGCACCACTTCCTTTTGCGCCTCCATCAATTCCTCGCACGAATAAGGCACTTTCATCATGTAGATGTGCGCGGAATTCAGAAGCCGCGCGGTGTGCTCGCGCAGCCGGAAAATCGCCGTCCCCTTGTCCGTCCTGTAGGCTCGGACCCCTTCGAATACCGAAAGGCCGTAATGCAGGGAATGCGTCAGCACATGGGTGTTGGCCTCGCGCCAGGGCACCAGTTTTCCGTCATACCAGATGAATCCGTCGCGGTCTGCCATAGACATGGTTTTGTTCTCCGTTTGCAGCTTGTCGATAAAGAGGGTGCAATTTTATCTGATTTAAGCGATCTCTCAAGAAACTCATTTCAGTGTGCCATCGCGGTAAGGCTTGGCACAACGCACTCCGGGCGGCAAACTGGATCCTGCGACTTCGCGCAGGATGACGGAGTGCGCGTGCAGGAGACTCTTGACCCGTCATCCTGCGCGTAGCGAAGCGCAGTTGCAGGATCCAGAGGGAGATGCCGATTCCTGGCGCCGGGGCGATGAACGTTCCATCCATCATTGTGGGAGGAAGCCCCAAGCTTCAGACCGGGGCGTCTCATAAGCGCCAATTTTCTAAATTTA
>Ga0123357_10000765_pt1 | contig 32455 bp, 22 predicted proteins | sample TergutEmb28metaG_FD_89873 | JGI IMG/M metagenome (GOLD analysis project Ga0123357, IMG submission 89873) | Embiratermes neotenicus P4 segment gut microbial communities from Petit-Saut dam, French Guiana - Emb289 P4 | ecosystem: Host-associated > Arthropoda: Insects > Digestive system > Gut ... | reverse complement strand
CTCACTCCGCGCCAGATACCTGATCTGCGCCCAATCATCCACTGTGATCACCTATCCAATCATGGTCAGGTGGCTCACTTTTCGACCGTCGCCACTGGCTCACTATTCGACCGTCGTCGACAGGCGCGAACTGTTCTTTTTCATGGGGAAATGCACGGTTCGCGCCCCCCGGATTTTCGTGGGGGCGCGAACCGTGGTTTTTGACGGTGTGTGCACGGTTTTTGCACAGTTCGTGCCCCCGTGGTGATGGCTGGCGCCCCAACCCGGAAGTCCAGCCAAACCGAGGGCCCGGCAGGGGGATCATCAGAGATGGCTGAAGTTGCAGGCCTGATCCTGATCTTTTGAGGGGGAAAGTTCATCCAATCCGGGAAATGAGTGAGGAGCCTGTCAGGTTCGGATGGGTTGCCATTCGTTGCCGTACGGATGTGCGGAGAGAGGCACGCGGAGAGAGGCACGCGGAGAGAGGTACCGTACCCGGGGCGACGTCCGGGGAGTCGGGGGCGTATGACGCGAAAAGGGTCATAGTGCCTGTCGTGGCCCCACGTCGGGGATCAGAGCTCGCAGGGCCCCGTGCGGTCCCCACCGTATGAGTCGTCGGGGGAGAGTAGACCCACGGGACCACGCCTGGTTGTCGGTCCCCATCACATCGGGCTTCAGGGCTGAGCGACCTGAGTGGCAGCCGAACAGGTCGCCACCCCTTACTTCAGGCTGGTCCCCTTCAACTCGGGCAGGAGCAGGCTGAGGATACAGGCGAGGAGGAAGGAGACGCCGAAGATGATGAAGATCGTCTCACGGCCGTACACCAGGAGCAGGGGGACGACGAGGGGGGCGATGAACGAGGCGATGCGTCCGAAACCGGCGGCCCAGCCGGCACCGGTCCCGCGCAGGTGGGTCGGGAAGAGTTCGGGGGTGGACGCGTACAGGGCGCCCCACGCGCCGAGGTTGAAGAAGGACAGCACCATCCCCGCGGCGATGATCGCCCAGGGGGCGTGGACGAGGGAGAACAGCCCCGCGGCGATCGCCGAGCCGGCGAGGAACACTCCCAGGGTGGGGCGCCGTCCCCATTTCTCGATGGTGACGGCGGCGGCGGCGTAGCCGGGCAGTTGGGCGAGGGTGATCAGGAGGGTGTACTGGAAGGACTTGGTGATCGTGATCCCCTCCTTGACAAGGAGGGACGGCAGCCAGATGAAGGCGCCGTAGTAGGAGAAGTTCACACAGAACCAGACCAGGGCGATCAGGACGGAACGTCGCCGCAAGGCGGGCGCCCACAGGGCAGAGGTACGGGCCGGCGCCTCCTCAGACGTCTCGGCCACGGGATCCGCCGGAGAGACGGCCGACATCTGCGTGGAGGCTGTCTCATCGGCCAGAGCCGCGCCGGTCAGATCACCGCCGGTCAGATCACCGACGGTCAGATCGCCAGCAGCCAGATCACCCGCAGCCAGATCACCCGCAGCCAGATCACCCGCAGCCAGATCACCCGCAGCCATATCGGCGACACGAGGGGACTCCGGCGTCGGGAGGTGGGCGGCGCGCTCGAAATCAGTCACGATCTTCTCGGCTTGGGCGAAGCGGCCCTTGCGGACGAGGAATCGCACGGACTCGGGCAAGCCGGATCGGATCACGATGGCGTACACGGCGGGGATCGCGCCCAGGGCGAGGGCCCAGCGCCATCCGGCGTTCTCCAGGGGGACGACGAAGTACCCGATCAGCGCGGACAAGGTCCACCCGATGGCCCAGAAGGCCTCCAGGACCACGATCACGCGCCCGCGGATGCGTGCGGGAGCGAACTCGGAGACGAGGGTCGAGGCGACGGGCAGTTCGGCCCCGAGGCCCAGGCCGACCACCACGCGCAGGGCGATCAGGACGGCCACGGACATGGACAGCGCCGACGCGCCGGTCGCGATCCCGTACACCAGCAGGGTCAGGGCGAAGACTTGGCGGCGTCCCACCTTGTCGGCGAGCAGACCTCCCAGGGACGCTCCCAGCGCCATGCCGATGAAGCCCGCCGAGGCGATCCACCCGGCCGTGGTGGGGCTGATGTGCCAGACGACGCCCAGCTGGGCGATGATGAAAGAGATCAGGCCGACGTCCATGGCGTCCAGGGCCCAGCCGACGCCAGAGCCGAGCAAGAGCTTGGTGTGGAGCCGGGTGAAGGGCAGACGGTCCAGGCGTTCAGCGTGATTCATGGCCATGATCTTTCACTAGTATAAGGCTTTATTCTAAAGGAATCGGGGGAGTCGTTGTCGAATGCCCGCGATGAGGGATCGGTCCGCCCGTGGGCTCTTGGACCCCGGTGGATCGATGGCGTCCCGTGCTGGACGACACATGCCATGACTGTACAGGGTGGAGCACTAAGATGAGGTCACTGTCTGACAGGAGTCTCATGGCCACATCGTCGAGTCGCGTCACGTCCCCGCTGGTTCCCACGCGGAACCCGAGCCCCGGCGCCAGGGGGACGGAGTACGGCACACCACCGCTTCGCCACATCGTCTGGGACTGGAACGGGACCTTGCTCGACGACACAGGGCTGACGGTGAGGGCCGCCATGGCCTCGCTGGCCGCCATCGGCCACCCCATGACACTGACGGTGGACCGCTGGCGCCAGATCGCCACCCGTCCCATCTCCGATGTGTACGAGGCCCTCGTCCACGCTCCCTTGACGCCGGACCAGTGGCAGGTGGTGGAGGATGTGTGGCTGGAGACCTACGTGTCAGGGCTGCCCGACGTGCGTCTCAACCCGATGGCCATGATCGCCCTGGACGCGGCCGCCTCCCATGGCGCGACCCAGTCCATCGTCTCCTTGCATCTGCAATCCGAGCTTCGCGACCACGTCGCGGCGCTGGGGATCGCGGACAGGTTCACCCACATCAGCGGCTCTCACGGGGACTGGGTGGGCGCACGTCCCTCCAAAGCGATCGAGGTGGCCACGCAGTTGGCGGACCTGGGGATCGGCGCGTCCGAGGCCCTCATGATCGGCGACATGGCCGATGACGGGCGCGAAGCGGGTGAAGCAGGGGTGGCCGTCGTCTTGGTGCCCACAGGGGACACCTCCCGCGAGCGTCTGGTGGCCTCCGGCTTCCCCGTGGCCGACTCGCTCATCGAGGCCGTGCGCGCGCACCTGTGACCCGATGAGGCCCAGCACGCGAGCCCACGAGGCCCAGCTGCAACAAAGGTGGGCCAATGCTCATTCCGGGCATGAAAAAACGCCCCACAGTGGGGGCGCTTCTTCGTTAAGCTGAGGTCTCAGACCGCGGCAGCGGCCTTGGCGACGGCTGACTTGCGGTTGGCCGCGTTGTTGGCGTGGATGACGCCCTTGCTGGCGGCCTTGTCGAGGCTGCGGCACGCCACGCGAGCGAGCTGCGACGCCTTGTCGGAATCACCAGCGGCAACGGCCTCGCGCACCTTGCGGATCTCGGTCCGCAGTTGCGACTTGACTGCCTTGTTGCGCTGACGGGAGATCTCATTGGTCTTGATCCGCTTCATCTGCGACTTGATGTTTGCCACGGGGCTCTTCCTCTTCATTCGACTGGACGCGCGTACACGCAAGGGATAACTGTACCAGGCAATCAGGTCCCACCCAAATCACACGGCTCAGCTCGTCAGGCCCGAAAGGGCCGGGCTCGTCAGCCTCACACGTACCGGATCTTCGTCACGTCGGGCTCATGGGGGGTCCTACCGGGAGTGGCAGCGTACCCCATGAGGACGGCGATGGCGAAATCGAAGCCTTCGGGCATGTACTGCGCACGAAGCTCGGGGTCCTCGAAGGCCAGGCCGGGCATGGCGGCCACACAGGTGTCCAGTCCCAGCGACGTGGCGGCCAGCGCCACATGGGAGGCCACGATCCCGGCGTCCATGGCGACGGGCCACGGGGTGTCGAGGGGCTCCGACGCGATGAGGACGACGGCGGGGGCGTTGTACAGGAGCAGTCCTCCCCGGGACTGGACGCGGGCGAAGCCCTCGGGGTCGGCGTCCTTCAGCCGGGCCATGCCGACCTGGTCGATCCGTGTCAGCGTCGAGCGGTCGCTGACGACGACCAGGCGCCACGGCTGACGGTTGAGGGCGCTGGGCGCTTTCACGCCCGCCTCGGCGACCAGGCGAAGCTGTTCGGGCGGCACGGGGGTGTCGAGGAAGGACCGGCAGGCGTAGCGACGGGCGATGACGTCGAGAGTTTCAGTAGAGTTCATACCTCAATTTGTACCACTCATTCCCCATGAGCAGGGGCAGCGCCGGTCCTGGCTCAGTCGTGGAAGACGGGCCGAGGCAGCAGCCAGATCAGGACGCGGCGCAGGAAGGAGCGGTACCCAGGGGACTCGTACGCCCGCCCGTCATGGCCCAGGGCGGAGTAGACGACACGGGTCGGGCCCGCCTCGTTCGCCCATGCCAGGATGTGTCGACGGTCCTCGTCGCGGGTGGAGGCCAGCGGCTCGACGCCGGGATCGAGCACCAGGTCGGTGTACCTCTCGTCCTGCACGGTGAAATCGCTCAACCCTTCCACAATCAGGTCGTGCAGGGGACGCACATGGATCTCGCAGAACGGCGGATGCCAGGAGTGGCCCGGGACCCACTCCCCGCCCAGCACCGTTCGGTACTGGGGGTAGTCGCGCAGACTGGTCGCCGCCGTGTGGGCGCCCAGCACGGAGATCCCTCGCTTGAAGGCCGCCGCCAGGTTGGCTCGTCCGCGATCGATCAGGGCGGGATCCTCGGGCGGGGTCGTCCCGGGGTTCCCGGCGTTGACGATCAGCAGGTCGACGCCGTCCAGCCCCAGGGCCAAAGTGGCGTCGATGTCCTCGGTGATGCTCACCTGCCAACCCGCCTCGCGAGCCACGGTCTCCAGGGCTGCGGACGTGAGCGCGAAATCGTGCCAGGGGTCGGCGTACCTGCCCGTCCCGGACAGAATGATCGCGGCTGGCATGATCCTCCTTAATGCGCATTGGCCGAATCCCCCCTATAGTGTAGACGAGACGCGCCGCTGCTCTCAGCGAGCGGCGATCATGGACGAGGGCGCGTGGACATGTGCGCATGGATACGACATGAGGAGATGATGGTGAGATGAAGAAAGCATCGATGATCGGAATCGTGGCTGGTGCTATCGTCAGCCTGTTCCTGGCCGGTGTGATGGCGGCGACGGGCGGCTCGGTGTCCCAGACCCAGCATTCGGCAGACGTGCAAGGATCGACGTGGATCCTCACGACGTGGAGCGATTCGTCACCCCTGCCCGACCGACCCATCACTCTGCAGATCGACCAGTCCCGGGTGTCGGGCACCTCGTCCTGCAATCGCTACACCGGACCGGTGACGATGGGGGACACGGAATTCCATGTCGGTGTGGTGGCGACCACGCAGATCTTCTGCCTGGACACCATGGACGCCGAAGACATCTACCTGCATCTGCTCTCCACGGCGACCAACTGGCGCACCGACGGCGCCGACCTGGTTCTGACGGCGTCCGACGGCGAGGTGCTGCTGCGCTATTCGGCCTAGGGGCGAGTCCCCGGCCGATGGGATGGCGCCGCCTCGTTCACGGCGGCGACCATGAGACGCGCATAGTCGTCGATGGCCTGGTCTGCCTGGGCGCCGTGGCTGGCGATCAGCGAGACGATGGCGCTGCCCACGATCACCCCGTCCGCGAGGGCCGCCATCTCACGGGCCTGCTCGGGGGTCGAGATGCCGAAGCCGACCGCCACGGGGACGTCGGTCGCAGCCCGGATCTCGGCGACGATCGAGGCGATGTCGGTGGTGATCGACGAGCGGACCCCGGTGACTCCCAACGAACTGACCAGGTAGATGAACCCTGTGGCCTCGCGGGCGATCTGGCGCACGCGCGTGGCCGAGGTGGGCGCGATCATCGAGATCAGCGCCACGCCGAAACGGGTCGCCACGTCACGTACCTCCCCCTGCTCTTCCCACGGCAGGTCGGGGATGATGATCGCGTCGACGCCGACCTGTGCGGCACGGGCGAAGAACGCGGCGTAGCCGTAGTGATGGACGGGGTTGAGATAGGTCATCAGGGCGAGGGGGATGCTCACGTGGTCCTCGGTGCGCAGGAGGTCCACGAGGCCGAAGATCTTCTCCGGCGTCGCTCCGGCGTCGAGGGCGCGGGCGCTGGCCTGCTCGATCACGGGCCCCTCGGCGATGGGGTCCGAGAAGGGGATCCCGATCTCGACCAGGCTCGCCCCGGCTCGGGCCAGGACCCCGATGAAGCGGCGGGTGTCCTCGATCGTGGGATCTCCGCCGGTCAGGAAGGCGATGAAGCCCGGGGAGTCGAATGCGTCACGCAACCGGTTGTTCATGGTCAGTCCTCCTCCACCTGTCGGCCTCGGTAGGCGGCGATGGCCGCCACGTCTTTGTCGCCGCGTCCCGACAGGCACACGATCACCGAGTCGTCGGGACTCATCGCGGGCACGATCCGGCGGGCATGGGCCAGGGCGTGCGCGGACTCGATGGCGCAGATGATCCCCTCGGTGCGGGCCAAGTACTCGAACGCGTCGACCGCCTCGGCGTCGGTGACGGGGACGTAGGTCGCCCGCCCGGTGTCGTGCAGCCAGGCGTGCTCGGGCCCCACGCCCGGATAGTCCAGGCCCGCCGAGATCGAGTACACCGGCGCGATCTGGCCGACCTCGTCTTGGCAGAAGTACGACTTCATGCCGTGGAAGATCCCCAGCGACCCGGTGGTGAGGGTCGCCGCCGTGCGCGGCGTGTCCGCCCCGAGCCCGGCCGCCTCGCAGCCGATGAGGGCCACCGACTCGTCGGCGAGGAAGGGATGGAAGATGCCGATCGCGTTGCTGCCCCCGCCCACGCAGGCCACGACCGCCGCTGGGAGCTTCCCCTCGGCGGCGAGGATCTGCGCACGCGCCTCGCGTCCGATGACGCATTGGAAGTCGCGGACCATCGTGGGGAAGGGGTGGGGTCCCATGACCGATCCCAGCACGTAGTGCGTGTCGTCGGGGCGGGTGGTCCATTCCCGCATGGTCTCGTTGACGGCGTCCTTCAAGGTCTGCGTGCCCGAGGTCACCGGATGCACGGTCGCGCCCAGCAACTCCATGCGGTAGACGTTCAGGGCCTGGCGACGGGTGTCCTCCAGCCCCATGAAGATCTCGCACTGAAGCCCGAGGAGGGCGGCCGCGGTGGCGGTGGCCACCCCGTGCTGCCCGGCGCCGGTCTCGGCGATCACGCGAGTCTTGCCCATGCGTAGGGCCAGCAGGCATTGCCCGAGGACGTTGTTGATCTTGTGCGACCCCGTGTGGTTGAGGTCTTCACGCTTGAGGTAGACCTTGGCGCCGCCCAGATCGGCGGTCATGTTGGCCGCGAGCGACAGCAGGGACGGACGCCCGGCGTACTCGCGCAGGAGCGTGTCGAGGTCCGCCCGGAAGTCCGGGTCGTCCTTGTAGTGGGTGTACGCCTCGTCGAGGGCGTGGACCGCGTGCATGAGGGTCTCGGGGACGTACTGGCCCCCGTGGACTCCGAACCGCCCCGGACTCGGCTTGCGTTCCTGGCGTGTCTCGCCGCGGGCGGCGGCGATGAAGGCCGCGATCTTGGCGGGGTCCTTGAGCCCGTCGGACTCCACGCCGCTGCTGACGTCCACCGCGTGGACTCCCAGGCGGCAGGCCTCGCCCACCGTGTCGGGGGTGAGCCCGCCCGCCAAGAAGATCGGGGGAAGGTCGGTCAGCAGGCGTGCCTCCTCCAGCCACGCCCAGTCGAAACCCTCCCCGGAACCGGGGGACGCGGAGTCCACGAGGAGGTAGTCCGCACCCACGCCGGCGGCGTCCACGATGGACCCGGCGTCGAGGGCGGCCACGGCTTTGATGATGGGAGTGTGGGGGGCGGCGGCACGCAAGGCCAGCACGTACTCGCCGTCCGCCGCACCGTGCAGTTGGGCCATGGAGACCGCGCTGGCTTCCACGGCTTCCACCACGTCGGCGACGGGGGCGTCTTGGAAGACGCCGACCGTGAGGATGCGTGGGTCCAGGAGGGACCGCAGGTCCAGGGCCGTCTCCAGGTCGACGTGGCGTCGGCTGGCGGGATGGAAGACGAACCCGGCGTACTGGGGCAGCGACTGGTTCAGGGCCTCGGCGTCCTCGTGGCGGGTGATCCCGCAGATCTTGACCCCGGGCCCCCGCGTGCCCCGCACGGGTGGCACGTCAGGAGCGTCGCTCGACGTGTGACGGTCCTCGATCTGGACGTGGCGCGCCGTCCTGCGCAGCTTCTGGAGCAGGGCCGCCCGGTTGGGGACCTTCATCAGAGCCTCGCCCATCAGGACGGCGTCGGCGCCCGCCCGGACGACGTCGGCGATGTCCTCGTGGGACCTCACACCCGACTCCCACACGAACAACCGGTCCGCGGGCACGAGGTGGCGCATGCTGGTCCCCGTCGTGGGGTCCACGGAGAAGTCGTGCAGATTGCGAGTGTTCACCCCGATGATGCGAGCCCCCGCCGTCAGCGCCCGCTCGATGTCCGCCTCGTCGTGGGTCTCCGTGAGGACGCACATGCCCAGGCTCTGCGCCAGTTCCATGTACTCCGACAACTGGGTGTCGGACAGCAGCGAGCAGATGAGCAGCACGGCCGACGCGCCCAGGGTGCGGGCCTGGTAGATCTGGTACTCGTCGACCGTGAAGTCCTTGCGCAACACGGGCACGGTGACGCGGTCCGCGATGGCCCGCAGGTGGGAGTCCGAGCCCAGGAAGTGCCCGGGTTCGGTCAGGACGGAGATGGCGGCTGCTCCGCCCACCTCGTAGTCGACCGCGATGTCGAGGTACGGGTAGTCCGACGAGATCACCCCTCTCGACGGGGACGCTTTCTTGACCTCGCAGATGAAACTCAGTCCCGGGGCGCCCACCGCCCTCTCGAAGGGATGGCCGATCAGGGTGGGAAGATCACGCGCCTGTGCCCGCATCTGCGCCAGGGAGACGCTGGCGGAGTCGGCGTCCACGCGCGCTCTCGCGTCGGCCGCCAGGATGTCGAGGATTGTCATCTCCTCCTCCTTCACAGGTCGGTGTTCGACAAGGCGATGAACTGGTCGAGCTGGGCCAGGGCCTTGCCGGAGGACAAGGTGTCACGGGCGATCTCCACGGCGTCGTCCATGCTCAGGTCGTCGCGGGCCAGGTAGATCGCGGCGGCCGAGTTCATGAGGACGGCGTCGGTCTTCGGCCCTTGCCCGCCGCCCAGGATCGAGCGGGTGATGGCCGCGTTGTGCTGCGGATCGCCGCCCACGAGGTCGGATTTCTGGCACAGCTGGAAGCCGTGGTGGCGCGGATCGAGCGTGTAGACGTGGAAGTCCCCGTCCCGCAGTTCGCACACGGTGGTGGGGGAGCTCATGGAGATCTCGTCCAACCCGTCGAGCCCGTACACGACCAGGGCGTGGTCGACCCCGAGGTTGTGCAGCACTCTCGCCAGGGGCTCCACGAGGTCCTCGTCGTACACCCCCAGCAGTTCCATGCTCGCCCCGGCCGGGTTGACCAGGGGGCCGAGGATGTTGAAGATCGTGCGGATCCCCAGCTCGCGGCGAACCGGGGCGACGTACTTCATGGCCAGGTGGTAGTTCTGGGCGTACAGGAAACACAGGCCGATGCTGTTGAGGATGTCCAGGCTCCTCTGCGGCGGGATGTCGATCTTCACGCCGAGGGCTTCGAGGACGTCGGCCGCCCCGGAGCGCGACGAGGCCGCCCGATTGCCGTGCTTGGCCACCGGGATGCCGGCGGCGGAGACCACGAGGGCCGAGGTGGTGGAGATGTTGAAGGAGTTGGAGTGGTCGCCCCCGGTGCCGACGATCTCCAACACAGGCATCTGGTTGAGCAGGCGCACGCAGTGTTTGCGCATCCCGGCGGCCGACGCGGTGATCTCGGTGATCGTCTCGCCCTTCAGGCTCATCGCCGTCAGGTACGCGGCCATCTGGATCTGGGTGGCCGATCCGTTCATGATCTCGTCCATCACGTCCTCAGCCAGGTCGTACGAGAGTTCTTGACGCGACACAGCGCGTCGGATGGCTTCGGAAATTCGCATCGGCTCTGGCACGGGAGCTCCTTGGTCTGTCTCACCTCTGTCGGTGTTTGCCAGTGTAGTGCGGTGAATCGTGCCACCACGGTTCATGTCGACAGGTGATACCGGGCACGGGCGCGGAGCAGGCGTGGTCGCGTGGGTCACCGGGTGGCGAGGGTCACCGGGTGGCGATGAAGTTGGCGAGGATCCGGCTTCCCTGCGGGGTGAGGACGGATTCGGGGTGGAACTGGACTCCGAAGACGGGCAGGTCCCGGTGGTGGACGGCCTGGATCTCGCCGTCGTCGGCCACGGCGGTCACGCGGAGGTCGGCGGGCATGGACGCGGCGTCGGCGGCGAGGGAGTGGTAGCGGGCCACCTGGACGCGCCGGGGCAGTCCCGTGAAGAGGGGGTCCTCCTCCACGTCGACCATGCTGGACTTGCCGTGCATGGGGGTCCTCGCGTGGACGATCCGGGCGCCGTACGCCTCGCAGATGGCCTGATGCCCCAGGCAGACCCCGAGCACGGGGACGGATCCGCCCAGGTCGCGGACCACGTCGACGCAGATCCCCGCCTGGGCGGGGTAGCCGGGGCCGGGGGACAAGACGATGTGCGACGGGCGCAGGGCGGCCAGGCCAGGCACGGTCAGGGCGTCGTTGCGGAACACCTCCACGTCCGGGTCGATCTGGGCGATCATCTGGTAGAGGTTGTACGTGAAGGAGTCGTAGTTGTCGATGATCGCGATCATGCGGGGTTCCTCTCGTGATCGGTCAGGGCGTCGACCACGGCCCTCATCTTGTTGATGGTCTCCTCGTATTCCCGTCGTGGGTCGGAGTCGGCCACGATCCCGGCCCCGGCTCGCACGTACACGGTCCCGCCCTTTTTGTAGGCCAGGCGGATGGCGATGCAGGTGTCCATGTCGCCGGTCGTGGAGATGTAGCCGATAGCGCCGCCGTACACCCCCCGCTTGACCCCTTCGAGGTCGTTGAGGATCTGGCAGGCGCGGATCTTCGGCGCCCCGGAGAGCGTGCCCGCCGGGAGGACGGCCTCGATGGCGTCCATGGCGGTGGTGCGCGGGCGGGTCGTGCCCGTCACCGTCGATCCGATGTGCATGACGTGCGAGAAGCGTAGGACGCTCATCCACGTCGCCACATCGACGCTGCCCACGCGGGAGATCTTGCCGATGTCGTTGCGTCCCAAGTCCACCAGCATGGTGTGTTCGGCGAGTTCCTTCTCGTCGGCCAGCAGTTCGGCCTCGAGGAGGGCGTCCTCCGCCTCGGTCGCCCCGCGCGGACGGGTGCCGGCGAGCGGGAAGGTCGTCACGGTGTCGCCGGTGAGCTTGACCAGGGTCTCCGGGCTGGCCCCGGCCATCTCCAGGTCGTCGGAGGAGAAGTAGAACATGTACGGGCTGGAGTTGGTCCGCCTCAGGAGCTGGTACGTCTCGAAGAGGCTGCCCTCGGCGGGGGCGCGCAGCCGGTTGGAGACGACCACCTGGAAGACGTCTCCGTCGCGGATGTGCTCCTTGGCGCGGTCGACGACCTCCTCGAACTGGGTCGGGGTGAACAGGGAGTCGAAGGCGCCGGTGGTCCTCAGGGGCGCCATGGTCGCGGTCGGGCCCTCGGCGACCAGGCGGGTCAGGTCGTCCAGGACGCCCACGGCACGGTCGTACTCGACCTCCCACGCGTCGCGGCCGACCAGGGGGATGGTGACGATCAGGTACACCGCGTCGGCCAGATGGTCGAAGGCGATGACTGTGTCGAAGTACATCAGATCGACGTCACGGAATCCCTCCTCGTCGTCGGCGTCGAGGCGCAGGCTCGGTTCGGCGTACTGGACGTAGTCGAAGCTGAAGTACCCGGCCAAGCCGCCCGTGAAGGGAGGGAGCAGATCGGTACGCGGGCCGGCATGGGCCTCGAGGAGCGAGGAGATGGCCGGGCCCGGGGACGCGACTCGGGTGGTGACCTCCTCCTGGCCGCGTATGGTGAGCAGGCCATCTTTGCAGGTGAGCTCCACACTCGGGTCGAGTCCGATGAAGGTGTAGCGGCCCGAATCTGCGCTGTCCTCCATGCTCTCCAGGATGAAGCAATGGCGACTGACGTGTCGGCAGGCGAGGAAGACCTCGGTCGGGGTGCGTGTCAGCCCGGTAAGGCGGACGGCCACCGGCGCGGTACGGAAGGAGCGTGCCCACTCCCGGACCATCGATGGGCTGATGACAAGCTGCGATGAGATCATGGGAGCCAGTATCTCCCAGAAACGTGCGGTCGGCGGCGTCGTCTCATACGATTGAGCGTCGTGACGCCTGTTGTGGACTCTCGGTTCGACTGGCAGGGAAATCTAGCGTACACTGGTCGCTCGTGGTCGTTTGACCTAAGCTGTCCTGTGCCTTCCCAAGGGCAGCTGACCGGAATAGGGCAATGGCTCAATTGGTAGAGCAGCGGTCTCCAAAACCGCAGGTTGGGGGTTCGAGTCCCTCTTGCCCTGCTAGGGAAGGCAGGGGCTCCTGCCGAGTCAGGGGTTAATGCGGGTGTGGTTGATCGCCGTACCCGACGCTAACGGCCGTATGGCTCGAAGAAGAAGGAAGTTCAGTGGCTGCAGACAAGGCCAAGGGCCCTGAAGGGGCTGACGAGGATCTCACCCAGGGTGCTGATGCCACCCCGGACACCGACGCGACCCCGGATGGCGTGGATGCTTCCGACCAGGACGCCGCTGACGACGCCGACGACTCGATCCTGTCCACATTCCATGGCGTCGACTCGACTGACGAGTCCGACGAGGAAGAGCTGGCCGAAGCGGAGGAGGAGGCTGAGCAGATGTCTTCCGCTCGCCCCACCCGTGGCTCGCGCCCTGTGAAGAAGGCCCCATCGGACTCGGCTGACGCCGACGACGAGTCCGACGACGAGGATCATCTCGTCCCCACGAACCAGAAGAAGAACCGCCCGACCCGCACGCGGGCCGAGGCCACCAAGTCGGACGCACCGAAGAAGACGGGCCTGGGCGAGTTCGTCGGCCAGATCGTGCAGGAACTGAAGAAGGTCTCATGGCCCACCAGTTCCCAACTGTTGAAGTATTTCTTGGTCGTGCTCGTCTTCGTGGTGTTCATGATCGCTTTCATCGGCCTGCTGGACGTCCTGTTCGGGTGGCTGATGTTGAAACTGTTTAGCTGAGAGGAGGAAGTATGGCTGACGAAGAAACTATTTTTGACGACACTGAAATCCATCTCGATCTCAGCGACGCGCCTGTCGAAGAAGAACTCGACATCAACCTGGATCTCGGCGGTACAGACGACGACACGGAGGAAGAGACCGAGATCCAACTCGGTTTCGGCATGGACGAAGACGAGGAGGCCGAGGAGGAGCAGCTCGCTGCTGACTCCGACGCTGACGCGATTCGCGCCGAGATCCGTGCTGATCTGGAATCCAAGATCGGTGACTGGTACGTCGTCCACACGTACTCGGGCATGGAGAAGAGGGTCAAGCAGAACTTGGACTCTCGCGTCAAGACCTTGAACATGGAAGATTTCATCTTCGAGACGGTGGTGCCCACCGAAGACGTGGTGGAGATCCGCAACGGCACGAAGAAGACGGTCACCAGGACCGTGCTCCCGGGCTATGTGCTCGTCCGCATGGACCTCACCGACGACTCGTGGTCGGCGGTGCGCCACACCCCCTCTGTGACGGGTTTCGTCGGGCACGCCAACGATCCAGTGCCGTTGAGCCTGGACGAGGTCGTGGAGATGCTCCTGCCGTCGATGATCGCGCTGAAGTCCGAGAAGGACGGCGGCAAGCCCGCACGCAAGAAGAAGGTCGAGCTGGTCGACTTCCAGGTCGGGGACTCGGTCATGCTGACCGACGGCCCCTTCACGGGCGTCCATGCGACGATCACCGAGATCAACACACACACGTCCCGGCTGAAGGCGACCCTGGAGTTCATGGGACGCGACACACCGGTCGATTTGACTCTGGACCAGGTCCAAAAGATCTGATCCGAGCCCTGAATAAGGGACGGCCGGACACGACTGAATCGCGTTCGGCCAACCACGGCCCGTCCGTGGAACCCCTCGTGGAAAGCCCGCGGGGGATTAGCTGAAAAAGGACCCGAATGCCCAGCAAAAAGAAGGTCGCGGCTATCGTCAAGGTTGCCTTGAACGCTGGCTCCGCCACCCCGGCCCCTCCGGTCGGTACCGCTCTCGGCCCGCACGGCGTCAACATCATGGACTTCTGCAAGCAGTACAACGCTGCCACCGAAGCCATGCGTGGCACCGTGATCCCCGTCGAGATCACCATCTTCGAGGATCGAACCTTCACGTTCGTCACGAAGACCCCCCCTGCCGCCGAGCTGATCAAGAAGGCGGCTGGAATCAAGTCAGGTTCCGCCAACCCTCTGAAGACCAAGGTCGCTTCCATCACGAAGGACCAGGTTCGTGAGATCGCGGTCACCAAGATGCCGGACCTCAACGCGAACGACGTCGAGGCTGCCATGAAGATCGTCGAGGGATCGGCGCGCTCCATGGGCGTCACCGTCTCCTGACCTGAGACACCGTGGAAGGGGCAACGCACCCCGCACCACATCTGGAACAGTCATCACACGAGATGACACACATAGAAAGGAACCAGCAATGAAGCGTAGCAAAGCTTATCGCGCGGCAGATGCCCAACGCGATCCCAACAAGTTGCACACCAACATCGAAGCCATCGGGCTCGTCAAGCAGATGGCGTCGGCCAAGTTCGACGAGACCATCGAGGTCGCCATGCGTCTCGGCATCGACCCCCGTAAGGCGGACCAGATGGTGCGCGGCACGGTCAACCTCCCTCACGGCACAGGCAAGACGGCAAGGGTCCTCGTCTTCGCCACCGGTGAGAACGCGAGCGCGGCCGAAGCGGCTGGCGCCGACGAGGTCGGCGCCGACGAGTTGATCGACAAGGTGGCCGGCGGCTACCTGGACTTCGACGCGGTCGTCGCCACCCCTGATCTGATGGGCAAGGTCGGCAAGCTGGGTCGTGTCCTCGGCCCGCGTGGCTTGATGCCCAACCCGAAGACCGGCACCGTGACCATGGATGTGGCCAAGGCTGTCACCGACATCAAGGGCGGCAAGATCGAGTTCCGCGCCGACCGTCAGGCGAACCTGTGCTTCATCATCGGCAAGGCGTCGTTCACCGACGAGCAGCTGAATGAGAACCTGACCGCCGCCCTCGACGAGGTGCTGCGTCTGAAGCCCAGCACCTCCAAGGGACGCTACGTGCGTAAGATCACGATGTCGTCGACCATGGGTCCGGGGATCTCGATCGATCCCCAGCGCCGTGCTGCCGCCGAGGTCTGATCGGACAATAACGAACACCGCACCTGCCCCCGAGCCGTCTGGCCGGGGGCAGGTGCGTTTCTCATAGGGGAGCTCGTCATCGGACGAGGCGGGGGCATCTCCGCACAGGGCCGTTTAAGGTAGGATGACAGGCGTTTTCTCGTTTCATATCTGTCGTGTCCCATGTCTAGGAGATGTTCATGATCGATCATGCTGGTGCTCTCGCTGCGTTGGCTGACCCGCGTACCACCGCACAGACCCTGGCGCAGATCGCGCAGGCATACCCGGATCTGTGGTCGGGGGTGGCCCTGCATCCCCAGGCGTACCCAGCGTTGTTGGACTGGCTCGTCGAGCGGGGCGACCCTCAGACGACCGCGGCGGTGCAGTCCGTTCGGGCGCCTCAGCGACCTCCCGCCCAGGGAACTCCGTCGTTCGCCCCGGGAAATCCGTCGTTCGCCCCGGCTCCGGTGATCCATCCCGCGTCTCTCGCAGCGGACCCGACGCCCCAACCCGCCAACCCCGCGATCTCGACGCCGCAGATGATCCAGATGGGAGTGTCCGGGGTGCAGAAGGCCTTCGACTCGATCACCGGATTCGAGGGGGAGGCGATCATTCGATTCCGCGACTTGTTCCGGGACACCCTCAAGCGGCACTCGCGCTCGGACATGGACGCTTTGATGTACGCCGGGACGGAAGCGGCGAAGTACGACCGTCAATGGCGACTGCCGTGGCTGTACTCCCGGGTCTTCGCGGTGCTGCTCGCCGCGTACCTCCTCCTGTGGCTGTGCATGGCGATCTTCCGGGACACGAGCGGCAACGTGGTGCCCGGCGTGATCTTCACCGGCGCGCTGGTCGTGCCCGCGACCGTGATGATCTTCTTCTGGGAGTTCAATCAGGCGAAGAACGTGAGTTTCTTCGACGTGGTGCGCATCTTCTTCATCGGCGGCGCGATGTCGATCCTGCTGCTGTTCATCGTCTCGGCCGCCACGGATCTCTTCCAAACCGCCGGACTGCCCGGGGTGCTGTCCTCCGGCGTGCAGGCCCTCTTCATCGGGTTCACGGAAGAGTTGGCCAAAGCTGTGGTCGTCTTCGTGCTTGTACGGAAGCTGTACGGATGCCTGATCTCCAACGGCCTCTTGGTCGGCGCCATCGTCGGCACGGGCTTCGGGGTCTTCGAGACGATGGGGTACGGCACCTCCGCCTGGGTCGCCGGGGATCTGGAGTACACCCTGTTCGTGCGCGGCGTCCTGTCCGTCGGCAACCATGTCGTGTGGACCGCCATCAGCGGCGCGGCCATCATGCTGGCACAGGCCCCTGGTTCCTCGCAGGTCAGGGTGCGCACCCTCCAGTGGAAGAAATTCGCCGGCCTGTTCTGCGTCCCCTTCGTCTTGCACTTCCTCTGGGACTTCGTCGCTTTCGAGGTGAACGCCGACGCCTGGGCCTACATCCTGCTGGCGGGGCTGACGGTGATCGCGTGGATCTTCATCGTGCGCCTGATCAATTCGGGCCTGCGCCAGTACGCCGCGCTGATCTCGCAGAACTAGGCCCGGTGTCGTCTGGGCCTCCGCCCGTCGCCATCGAGCTGGGTTCCCACACGATGAGAATTTGGTAGTCCTCGACCACTCGCGTACACTGTATGGAGCCGAAGACCGCCGGTTGTCAGCTCGGACTGACCGATGAATCCCTGGGATTGGCCCGCGCAGGTGAGACATAGCGTTTCGTACGCCCTGACCTCCTGTGCGAGTTCAGGGCTTTTTCTTTGCCCGAGCCGATTATCGACAGCCTTTGGCACCAAGCAGGAAGGAGACCTCATGGCGAGGCCAGACAAGGAAGCTACCGTCAAGGAGCTGAGCGAGAAGTTCAGTTCGTCGGCGGCCGCTGTCCTGACTGAGTACCGTGGCCTCACGGTCAAGGCGCTCAAGAATCTGCGCCGTTCCCTCGGGGACGACGCCACCTACTCCGTCACGAAAAACACTCTGACTGCCATCGCTGCTCGCGAGGCTGGGATCGATGGTCTCGATGACCAGCTGACCGGCCCCACGGCCATCGCCTTCATCACTGGAGACGTGGCCACCGTGGCGAAGGGCATCAGGGCTTTCGCGAAGGATCACCCTGCACTGGTCATCAAGGGCGGCTACATGGACGGACGAGTCCTTGACGCCGACACCGTGAAGAAGCTCGCGGATCTGGAATCCCGCGAGGTTCTGCTTGCCAAGATGGCTGGCGCGATGAACGCCAACCTGTCCAAGGCTGTGTACCTGTTCGCCGCGCCCCTCAACCAGGCGGCTCGCGCGATGGGTGCTCTCCAGGACGCGGCTCAAGCCAACCCCTCGCTCATCGCGGGGACTGGCGCCAGTGCTCCCGCCGCTGATGCGGCGCCCGAGGCACCCGCCTCAACACCAGCAGCAGATGCTGCCGAAGAAACCACGGCAGAAGCTGCCACAGAATAGGAAGGATGCCAATCATGGCGAAGCTCAGCAACGAGGAACTCCTCGACGCTTTCAAGGAAATGACGCTCATCGAGCTCTCTGAGTTCGTGAAGCTCTTCGAAGACACGTTCGGTGTGACCGCTGCCGCCCCCGTGGCGATGGCTGCCGCTCCCGCTGCCGGTGGCGCTGCCCCGGCCGAAGAGGTGGAAGAGCAGTCCGAATTCGACGTCGTGCTCGAGTCCGGCGGCGACAAGAAGATCCAGGTCATCAAGGAGGTGCGCGCTCTGACCAGCCTCGGCCTCAAGGAAGCCAAGGATCTCGTCGAGGAAGCCCCCAAGGTCGTCCTGGAGAAGGTCAACAAGGAGACCGCGACCAAGGCTAAGGAACAGCTCGAAGCCGCTGGCGCCACCGTCTCTGTCAAGTGACCGGTTGACCCAACAACGTCACGAATGGCCACCCTTCGGGGTGGCCATTCGTCGTTGATGGGTGAGTGCAGTCGGTGATCGCCGTCCTGATGCCACCCATCAGCCAACCCAAGTGCCGCATCCTCAGGTGGACTGTTTCGCCGCCCGTGTACGTGTGACGTGTTCCACGACCGTCCCGCAGAGCACGCATGCGATGAACGAGTACACAGACACCCACCAGGCAGGGTTATCAGTCCAGTTCAGGACGAAGCAGAGTATGTTCATCGCAACCCAGACGCACAAGACGATCCAGAAGCTCTTCCATTCGTGGCGAATCCTGAACACGCATACCAGTGACGCGACCATGGCGCTGCCCACAGCTGCAATGAAGAACATAAGAATCATTTACAATAACCTCCAGTGTATGAACCGAGGTACCACATGAATCCGTTGAAGGTCGCGGATAGGCACTTTCCTTGACCGTAGACGTAACCAGCATAAGCAGACCCTCCTCCATAGACTAGCGCGACGAAGGCCCCTGCCAGTGGGACGCCCACCAGTGCTGCGAGGACGCCAGTCGCCACGGCTCCACCCCAACTCACCTTGTTAGTCTCTGAGCGATTGAATTGAATGAGGAGTCCTGACCATGAGAGAGAGACTTTGGGGTCGGCAACAACGGGGAAGACGGTGTGCTTGTCGGTGGTGACAACTTGAACAAGTCCTCGGCCAGTCACTTGATAGCTGGTCTTGACTGCCCGGCCAGATGCGTCCACGGCCCATGCGGCTTCAATGTGTCCAACGGTTGCTTGAATGAATCCTGCTGAGCCCCGCAGCGTCTGGACCAGGGTGACAGAGCCGTCAGCCTGTAGCACGGGGGTCGCACCCGCGAAACTGTACGTGAACCGATGGGGACTTTGAGCAGAATCCATAACCGTCTCAAAACAGACTGAGCCATCATCGAGAACCTGAACCGCACTGTGGGCTCCGTGTTTTGCTGACATTTGGTAGACGATGGTGCCATCTTTAGCCACATGCCCCTTGTGCACGTTGATCTCTGGAGGCAGTGAGACATGAACGACTGGCGCCCCAAGCGTGGCTTGAGTCCTGTCTGTGTTGGTGCTTGCGATCGTGATGGACTCGGCCGGGTCGGTGGGGACAGTGACGCTCACATCGGCCACTTCCGCAGACATGCCAGTTGTACTGGTGTCGGGGATCACGACACCGCCAGCCTCTGGAGCAACCTCGGCAATGAGGGCAGCTGTGTCATTCGTCACTAGATCTGTGTCGTCTGCCGAGGCGGTCGGAGCACAGGTCAGGGTGAGGAGGCTGGCGATAAGAGTTACGCCCCCCCTATGAATTTTTTCATCTTCATTGATTTCCCTTTCCTTGAAGAAACACACGGCCATTACCGCGTGCATTCCCAGTATCACATTAAAGAGACATCACGTCAATATCCATCCTCAGGACTCCCGCTCGTACGATCCTGTGTCCCTTCGGTGAATGGTGCGGCAATTAGGAGGGACAAACTGCCAATCTCGCGCTACACTGGAGTTTGCGAGGCGATGTCGTCCGCTTGATGTCGTGGCAGGGGTTGCATTCCGTGCTTCCCTAGGCTATTGTTGTATTTTGCCTTAGCGTGTCTTTTGTCGTGTTTTTCGATACACGGGGAAAGTCGTGCCATTCCACCTGGCGAGTTCTGGAAGGACCGATCTTGGCCGCCTTGCGTAGCGCGAAGAAGAACCACTTTATTTCTGGTACCGATCGAGTTTCGTTTGCGAAAATTCATGAGCCTCTGGAAGTACCTAATCTCCTCGATTTGCAGAAAGACTCCTTTCAATGGCTGATCGGCTCCGATTCATGGAGAGCCAAGACGGCCGCTGCCCTGGAACAGGGTCGAACGGATGTCAACACCAAATCTGGGCTCGATGAGGTCTTCGAGGAGATTTCACCCATTGAGGACTTCGGCGGGATGATGTCGCTGTCCTTCCGCGAACCCCGGTTCGAGGACGCGAAGTACACGATTTCCGAATGCCTTGAGCGTGACGCGACGTATTGCGCGCCGCTGTACGTCAAGGCCGAGTTCATGAACAATGAGACCGGAGAGCTCAAAGAGCAGACGGTCTTCATGGGTGATTTCCCCCTCATGACTCCTGACGCGACCTTCATCATCAACGGCACGCAGCGTGTCGTGGTGTCGCAGCTGGTGCGTTCCCCGGGCGTGTACTTCGAAGTCACCCCCGACAAGACGTCTGACAAGGACATCTTCACCACCAAGGTGATCCCCTCGCGTGGCGCCTGGCTGGAGTTCGAGATCGACAAGCGCGACACCGTCGGGGTGCGCCTCGACCGCAAGCGCAAGCAGTCGGTCACCGTCTTCCTCAAGGCACTGGGCTGGACGGAAGAGGAGATCCTGCGGGAGTTCTCCGAGTTCGAGTCGATGCGCATGACCCTGGAGAAGGACCACGTCCACACCGAGGACGAGGCCTTGCTCGACATCTACCGCAAGCTGCGTCCGGGCGAGCCCCCGGCACGCGATGCGGCCAAGCAGTTGATCGACGGGTACTACTTCAACCACAAGAGGTACGACCTGGCCAAGGTCGGCCGGTACAAGATCAACAAGAAGCTCGGCCTGTCGCTGCCCATGGACGCTCAGGTGCTGACCCGCGAGGACATCACCGCCGCCATCAAGTACGTCTGCGCCATGCACGAGGGCCGCACCGAGCTCGACGGCCTGCTGATCGAGACCGATGACATCGACCACTTCGGCAACCGCCGCCTGCGCACGTCCGGCGAACTGATCCAGAATCAGCTCCGCACCGGCCTGTCCCGCATGGAGCGCGTGGTCCGCGACCGGATGACGACCCAGGACATCGAGGCCATCACCCCTCAGACCCTGATCAACATCCGCCCCGTCGTGGCCGCCCTGCGCGAGTTCTTCGGCACCAGCCAGTCCTCGCAGTTCATGGACCAGACCAACCCGGTGGCCGTGCTCACGCACAAGCGCCGTCTGTCCGCGTTGGGCCCCGGCGGCTTGAGCCGTGACCGCGCCGGCATGGAGGTGCGAGACGTGCACCCCTCGCACTACGGACGTATGTGCCCCATCGAGACCCCTGAAGGCCCGAACATCGGCCTCATCGGCTCCTTGGCCTCCTTCGCGCGTGTTAACGCCTTCGGTTTCATCGAGACCCCGTACCGCAAGTGCGTGGACGGCCACGTCACCGACCAGGTGGACTACCTGACGGCCGACGAGGAAGACCGCTACATCATCGCCCAGGCCAACGCCAAGGTCGACGACAAGGGCAAGTTCTTGGAGGAGCGCGTCTTGGTGCGCATCAAGAACGGCGACGTCGACCAGGTCCCCCCGGCTGAGGTGCAGTACATGGACGTGTCCCCGCGCCAGATGGTGTCGGTGGCCACGGCCCTGATCCCCTTCCTCGAGCACGATGACGCGTCGCGAGCCCTGATGGGCGCGAACATGCAGCGCCAGGCGGTCCCCTTGATCCGTAACGAGTCCCCCTTGGTGGGCACGGGCATGGAGTACCGCGGCGCCGTCGACGGCGGCGAGGTCACCTTGGCCGAGAAGGCCGGCGCGATCCGCTCGGTGAGCGCCGACATCATCGAGGTGGCCAACGACGACGGGACGTACTCGGCGTACAAGCTGAAGAAGTTCATGCGCTCGAACCAGGCCACCTGCATCAACCAGCGCCCGCTGGTCACCGAAGGCGAGCACGTCGAGATCGGCACCCCGCTGGCCGACGGCGCCTGCACGGACCGTGGCGAGATGGCCTTGGGTCGTAACCTGCTCGTGGCGTTCATGCCCTGGGAAGGCCTCAACTACGAGGACGCGATCATCCTGTCCGAGCGTCTGGTCCAAGACGACGTGCTCACCTCGATCCACATCGAGGAGCACGAGGTCGACGCCCGTGACACGAAGCTCGGTCCGGAAGAGATCACCCGCGATATCCCCAACTCCTCGGATGAGGCGTTGAGCAACCTCGACGAGCGCGGCATCATCCGCATCGGCGCCGAGGTCACCACCGGCGACATCCTGGTCGGCAAGGTCACCCCCAAGGGCGAGACCGAGTTGACCCCGGAAGAGCGTCTGTTGCGCGCCATCTTCGGCGAGAAGGCCCGGGAAGTCCGCGACACCTCCATGAAGGTCCCCCACGGCGAGTCGGGCACCGTCATCGGCGTGCGCGTCTTCGACGTGCAGGAGGGCGACGAGCTCGCGCCTGGCGTCAACCAGATGGTGCGGGTGTACGTGGCCCAGAAGCGCAAGATCTCCGTGGGTGACAAGATGGCCGGCCGTCACGGCAACAAGGGCGTCATCTCCAAGATCCTTCCGCAGGAGGACATGCCGTTCCTGGAGGACGGCACCCCGGTCGACATCATCCTCAATCCGATGGGCGTGCCGTCTCGTATGAACGTGGGACAGGTCTTGGAGACCCATCTGGGATGGGTCGCCCGATCGGGATGGGACATCACCGGCCTGAACGAGAAGTGGACCAAGCACCTCCACGAGATCGGCTTGGACAAGGCTCACCCGAACCAGCGTGTGGCGACCCCCGTCTTCGACGGCGCGACCGAGGACGAGATCACGGGTCTTCTGGCCCACGGTCTTCCCAACCGCGACGGCACCAAACTGGTCAACGAAGGTGGCAAGGCACGGTTGTTCGACGGTCGTAGCGGCGAGCCGTACCCCGAGCCCATCGGCGTGGGCGTGATGTACATGCTGAAGCTGCACCACTTGGTCGACGACAAGATCCACGCGCGGTCGACCGGCCCGGTGTCCATGATCACCCAGCAGCCCTTGGGCGGCAAGGCCCAGTTCGGCGGCCAGCGCTTCGGTGAGATGGAAGTGTGGGCCCTGGAGGCGTACGGCGCGGCATGGGCTCTGCAGGAGTTGCTGACCATCAAGTCCGACGACGTCACGGGCCGTGTCAAGGTCTACGAAGCCATCGTCAAGGGCGAGAACATCCCCGAGCCAGGCATCCCTGAGTCGTTCAAGGTGTTGGTCAAGGAGATGCAGTCCCTGTGCCTGAACGTGGAGGTCTTGTCCTCCGACGGCCAGGTCGTCGATCTGAAGGACACCGAGGACGACTTCCGCGACACCGAGGACTTCGGCCTCGACCTGTCGCGTCGTCCTGGCGTGGACACTTTTGCCATTGAAGAAGTCTGAGCATCTCAGTCCGTATCGAACCCAAGAAGACTTTGAAAAGAAAGTGAATGACAGTGCTGGACAGCAACTTCTATGACGAACTACGCATCGGTTTGGCCACGGCGGACGAGATTCGCGCCTGGAGTCACGGTGAGGTCAAGAAGCCGGAGACCATCAACTACCGTACGCTCAAGCCTGAGCGCGACGGTCTGTTCTGCGAGAAGATCTTCGGTCCCACCAGGGACTGGGAGTGCTTCTGCGGGAAGTACAAGCGCGCCCGATTCAAGGGGATCGTGTGCGAGCGGTGCGGCGTCGAGCTGACCCGGGCCAAGGTGCGCCGCGAGCGCATGGGCCACATCGAGTTGGCCGCCCCCGTGACCCACATCTGGTACTTCAAGGGCGTCCCTTCCCGCCTGGGCTACCTGCTCGACATCGCGCCGAAGGACCTGGAGAAGGTCATCTACTTCGCCGCGTACATGATCACCGAGGTCGACGAGGACGCGCGTCATCGCGACCTCACCTCCTTGGCGGCTCGCGTCGAGACCGAGCGCAAGCAGATCGAGAACCGTCGGGACGCGGACGTCAACGCCCGTCTGACCAAGATGGAAGAAGACCTCGCGACCCTCGAGACCGACAACGCCAAGGCGGAAGTCAAGAAGCGCGTGCGTGACGCGGGGGAGAAGGAGGTCCGCTCGCTGCGCGAACGTTCCGACCGTGAACTCGCCCGTCTGCAGGCCGTGTGGGACCGCTTCACCAACCTCAAGGTCCAAGACCTCGAAGGCGACGAGATCCTCTATCGCGAGATGCGCAACCGTTTCGGGAAGTACTTCAAGGGCTCGATGGGCGCCGAGGCGGTCAAGGCCCGCCTGGCCAGCTTCGACCTGGAGGCCGAGTCCGAGAAGCTCCGCGAGATCATCACGACGGGCAAGGGCCAGCGCAAGACCCGTGCGCTCAAGAGGCTCAAGGTCGTGTCCGCGTTCCTGACTACGGACAACTCGCCGCTGGGCATGGTGCTGGACGCCGTCCCGGTGATCCCCCCGGACCTGCGCCCCATGGTGCAGTTGGACGGCGGACGTTTCGCGACCTCCGACCTCAACGACCTGTACCGTCGCGTCATCAACCGCAACAACCGGTTGAAGAGGCTGCTGGACCTCGGCGCTCCCGAGATCATCGTCAACAACGAGAAGCGCATGCTCCAGGAGGCCGTGGACTCCCTGTTCGACAACGGCCGCCGTGGGCGTCCGGTGACCGGGCCGGGCAACAGGCCGTTGAAGTCGATCTCCGACATGCTCAAGGGCAAGCAGGGACGTTTCCGTCAGAACCTCCTCGGCAAGCGCGTGGACTACTCCGGCCGCTCCGTGATCGTCGTCGGTCCTCAGCTGAAGCTGCACCAGTGCGGCGTGCCGAAGACCATGGCGCTGGAACTGTTCAAGCCCTTCGTCATGAAGAGGCTGGACGACCTCAACCATGCCCAGAACGTGAAGGCGGCCAAGCGGCTCGTCGAGCGTCAGCGTCCCGTCGTGTGGGACGTGCTCGAAGAGGTGATCGTGGAGCACCCCGTGCTCCTCAACCGTGCTCCCACCCTGCACCGACTGGGCATCCAGGCGTTCGAGCCTCAGCTGATCGAAGGCAAGGCCATCCAGCTCCACCCGCTGGTGTGCACCGCCTTCAACGCCGACTTCGACGGCGACCAGATGGCTATTCATTTGCCGTTGTCTGCCGAGGCCCAGGCCGAAGCCCGCATCCTGATGCTGTCCACCAACAACATCCTCAAGCCGGCCGACGGTCGCCCTGTGACCATGCCTAACCAGGACATGGTCATCGGGCACTACTTCCTGACCCTGGAGCGCCCAGGCGCCCTCGGCGAGGGACGGGCGTTCGCGTCGGTGGCCGAGGCTCAGATGGCGTTCGACCGTCACGAGATCCTCATCGGTTCGAAGATCAAGATCCGCCTCACCGAGTTCGCGCCCCCCGCTGGGGTCACGGCCCGCGAGGACGGCTCCTTCATCGTGGAGACGACCCTCGGACGCGCTCTGTTCAACCAGACGCTGCCGAAGGACTACCCGTACGTCAACGAGGTGGTCGGCAAGAAGAAGTCCGGTCAGATCGTCAACGACCTGGCTGAGCGCTACACCAAGATCGACGTGGCCGCCACCCTGGACAACCTGAAGGACATCGGCTTCCACTGGGCGACCCGCTCCGGCGTGACCGTGTCCATCTCGGATGTCGAGACCCCCGGGTCGAAGCCTGAGATCCTCGCCGGGTACGACGCCAAGGCCGCCAAGATCGACCGCTTGTACGAGCGTGGCGCGGTGACCGAGGACGAACGTCGTCAGGAACTGATCCAGATCTGGACGGACGCCACGGCCGAGTTGACCGCCGCCATGGAGGCCAACTTCACCAAGGACAACCCGATCTACATGATGGTTCACTCCGGCGCCCGTGGCAACATGACGCAGATGCGCCAGATCGCCGCCATGCGAGGCCTGGTGGCCAACCCGAAGGGCGAGATCATCGCCCGACCGATCAAGTCGAACTTCCGCGAGGGACTGTCCGTGGTCGAGTACTTCATCTCGACGCACGGTGGTCGTAAGGGACAGGCTGACACCGCTCTGAGGACGGCCGACTCCGGGTACCTGACCCGTCGTCTGGTCGACGTGTCTCAGGACGTGATCATCCGCGAAGTGGACTGCGGCACCGAGCGCGGCATGATGAAGACCATCGCCGTGACGCGGGGCGACAAGCTGGTCCCGGTGGCCAACCTCGAGGCGTCGGTGTACAGCCGCGTCCTCGCCGAGGACGCCGTGAACGCCGATGGCGAGATCGTCGTCCAGGTCGGGTCCCAGATCGGCGACTCGGAGATCGCGACCCTCGTCGGGGCCGGTGTCACGGACATCAAGGTTCGCTCCGTGCTGACCTGCGAGGCGGCGACGGGCACCTGCGCGATGTGCTACGGCAGGTCGCTGGCCACGGGCAAGATCGTCGACGTGGGCGAAGCGGTGGGCATCATCGCGGCGCAGTCCATCGGCGAGCCCGGTACCCAGTTGACGATGCGTACCTTCCACACCGGTGGTGTGGCCGGCGACGACATCACGCAGGGTCTTCCCCGCGTCGTGGAGTTGTTCGAGGCCCGTACCCCCAAGGGCAAGGCCCCCATCGCCGGCGCGGCTGGCGTGCTCCACTTCGACGATTCGGAACGCACTCGCAAGATCGTGTTGGTGCGTGACGACGGCGAAGAGGACTTGGTGTACCCGGTGCCGCGTCGTGTGCGTCTGGAATGGGAGGACCAGTTCGGTCAGGTCCACTCCATCGCGGACGGGATGCACGTCGAGGCGGGTCAGCAACTGACCGCCGGAACCATCGATCCCCAGGACGTCCTGCGGGTGCGCGGTGTGCGCGCCGCTCAGGAGCACTTGGTGGACGAGGTCCAGCGCGTGTACCGCACACAGGGCGCGCCGATCCACGACAAGCACATCGAGATCATCATCCGTCAGATGCTGCGTCGGATCACGGTCATCGAGTCCGGTGACACGGTGTTCCTGCCCGGTGAACTGATCGACCGGTCGAGCTTCGAGAACGAGAACCGTCGGGTGCTGTCCGAAGCCGGTGTCCCGGCCCAGGGCCGTCCGGTGCTGATGGGCATCACCAAGGCCTCGCTGGCCACGGAGTCCTGGCTGTCGGCGGCCTCCTTCCAGGAGACGACGAAGGTGCTGACCGACGCCGCCATCCAGGGCAAGTCGGACACCTTGGTGGGTCTGAAGGAGAACGTCATCCTCGGCAAGCTCATCCCGGCCGGGACGGGCCTGGAGAGGTACCGGAACATCCGCGTGGAGCCCACGCCGGAGGCGAAGGCCAAGGCGTACTCGATGTCGTTCGAGACCTACTCCTACGACTCCGGGTTCACCGGTGGATCGGTGCTGCCGATCGACGACTACGACCTGTAAGGGTACGAGGAATCCCACACCTGTGGCGATGCTCCGCCGAACGATTGTTCGGCGGAGCATTCTCGTTTCCAGGGGAGTGCGGTGGGGGCCGCCGGGGACTGTGCGATCATCGTTAATACTGAACAAAAAGGTATCTCACCACTGTCGCCACCACGATAGGCACAGGGAGTCTGCTTGTACTCAGCAGTTCCCCGCCGGACTCTGAATTGGCATGACTTCGATGATTTATAACAATTTAATCAAGATCCTTGCTAATCATTGAAGGATTCTCATACGCTGGTACAACACCACATGGGAGGCTGTTGGTAAATCAGGAAATAGGTATTTACGGAGTCCCCCCTATGAGTCACATTCCTTCTTATCGTGGCGACGCCACGCCCTCATCCAGCGTGAAGCGAGTCGCCCGGGCATCGTCCCTCGGTGTCAGCATCGGGTTCCGCCTGGTGGTGGGTCTGGTCGTCACCGCGTTGCTGGCCACTCTCATCGCCATAGGCGTCGAGTCGGACCGTGCGAACGCCTCGCCCTACGGCGACGACGGGCTGGTCGTCACCGTCACCCCGGAGCGGATCAAGCCGAACTCCTCAGACTCCTTCACTCTCCAGGTGAAGGACCTGAATCTCTCTGGCGCGACGTTCGATTACTACACTCTGTGGGGCGTGCCGCGCGACTGGGTGGTGCGTGTCGGGTCGTGGGCGCTGAGCCCGATCTCCCCCGAGCCGCTGCTCTATCGGATCGCGGTGCGCGACGCCATCGGCGGCCAGATCCAGATCACGCCGCCGCCGGGGTTCGTCGGGACCTTGTCCGGTGTGACCCTGGGCAGGCTCATGGATTCGCCCAACCAAATCACGGATTTCGACCATGGAACCTTCGACTATCTCGGTGAAGCCAAACCGAGGTTGCCGTATGGGGCGACGCAGTACGGCTACCACGACCCGACGGTGGCGTACACGACCCCCGCGTGCAATTCGGCCCAGTACGGTCCGTGCGACGGTGACTACACCATCTGGCCGACCGCCAACTTCAATGGTCGCGCTTCGCATTACAACAATTACTGGGCGGATCTTCGCAGCACGACCAACCCCATGGAATGGCCGAAGACCGAGGAGATTTGTCGTGATTGGTGGAACTCGACGCCGGGCGGGATGGCCCTCAATCAGACGATGGTCACCGAGGCGGAGTCGCGGTACTCAGGGAAGATCGCCGTCTTCAACGGCGCCGTCGACATGCCCGTCCCCAACGATTTCCTGGCGACGACAGTGACCGGGCTGGAGGCCCATCGGGCGTACGCCTTCGGAGCGCACGTGGCGAACATCTCCGACGACCCGAGTGGGGGTACGAAAGCGGTGCGCACCGCGGCGTATGTGAAGACCTCGCTGGCCGACGTGGGGACGATCATCGGCAGCACCAGAGACCTCCCCAAGCAACCGAGCTGCTTCAATGACATGACGGAATGGAGCCAAATCTCCTCTGTGGTGATGACGGGCGACGCCACCCAGCTCATTCTCAGCCTGCGCAACTACGGCGCCGGCGGGTTCGGGAACGATGTCGCCATCGACGGGCTCACCTTGTTCCCCATGGCTCAGGCGTCCGTGGATCTGAAGGTGGTCTCCGCCAATCCGGCGTTGACGGTGTCCAAGGTGGCCTCCCCGGAGTCGACCGTACGCCCAGGAGACCTGGTGATGTACACGGTCACAGCGACCAACTCCGGCGATGTGCGCCTCGATCCGGTCCGGGTCGTCGACGATCTCTCCGGGGTGCTCGACAATGCGACCTTTGTCGTGGGTTCTGAGAAGGCCGTCATAGGCGGCGTCCCCCGTGGCGCGGTGTCCCTCGTCGGGACGACGCTGACGTGGACAGGCGTCCTCGACGTCGCGGAGACCGTCACACTCACGTACTCGGCACGCGTGAACATGGATCTGGGGCCGAAGGACCGGCTCGTCAACCACGTGATCGGCACGGGCACGTATCCGGAGGAGCCGGGCATGGACGTCCCCTCCACATGCCGGACCGGGGAGGAGCCGATGTGCTCGGTGACGCTGGATCCGCGGGTGCCTGGTCTCTATGTGGTGAAGGTCTCGGACCCGGTCTCGGGCTCGCTCGTGCGTCCCGGCGCTCCGGTGACCTACACGGTGACGGCGACCAACGTGGGCACCGTCGATCTCGACCCGGTCGCTGTGACCGACGACCTGACGGGGGTCCTGGCCCATGCCCGCGTGGTCAAAGGGTCCGTGGCGGCGTCGATCGGCGGTCAGGCCGTGACCGCGCCGACTATCACGGGGACGACATTGACATGGTCGGGGATCCTGCCCGTCGGGAAGACCGTGACGCTGACCTACCGTGTCGAGGTGAACGCCGACGTGGCGCCGGGCGACCGCCTGGTGAATGTGGTGGTGGGCACGGGGACGGATCCCGGGGAGCCGAACACGGAGGTGCCGTCCACCTGCGTGACCGGCGAGGAGCCCGGGTGCTCGAGCGAACTGATCCCGGCCGTGCCGAAGCTGGTGGTGGAGAAGACTGCCGACCCTGCGTCGGGGGCGACTGTGCGTCCTGGCGACGTCGTGACCTATCATGTGGCGGCGACCAACGTGGGCACAGTGCCCCTGGATCCCACCTGGATCACCGACGACCTGTCGGGCGTGCTGGCTCATGCCCAGATGGTCGACGGGTCGTTGTCCGCGTCTGTGGGCGGGGTCATGGTAAGCCCCCCGAAGGTGTCGGGGACGACCCTCACGTGGTCGGGCGCGCTCGGCGCGGGGGAGACCGTGATGGTGTCCTATCAGGTACGGGTGAACGCGGACGTCAAGCCCGGAGACGACCTGGTCAACCATGTGGTGGCGAAGGGGACGGATCCGGGGGACCCGAACACGGAGGTGCCGGGGACGTGTGTGACCGGTGAGGATCCGGAGTGCACGACTGATCATCCGGTGGGTGTGCCGAAACTCGTGGTGGCGAAGGTCGCCGATCCTGTGTCGGGGTCTGTGGTACGCCCCGGGGACACCGTCTCCTACACGGTGACGGCGACGAATGTCGGGACCGTGGGTTTCGACCCGGTGGTGGTGACGGATGATCTCGCCGGTGTGCTGGCGCATGCCCGCATTCAGGATGGGTCCTTGTCGGCTCATGTGGCCGGGGCACCCGTCCATCCTCCCACGGTGGACGGGACGACCCTGACCTGGTCGGGCGCGCTGCCGACGGGGGCGAGTGTGGTCCTCGGTTACCAGGTGGTGGTGAATGCGGATGTCTCGCCGGGTGATGAGTTGGTCAATCATGTGGTCGCCAAGGGCACTGATCCGGGGGACCCGAACACGGAGGTGCCGGGGACGTGTGTGACGGGTGAGGATCCTGCGTGCACGACGACGCATCCTGCTGGCGTGCCGAAGCTCGTGATCGAGAAGGTGTCTGATCCTGTGTCGGGGTCCCACGTACGTCCGGGTGGCACAGTGACGTACGCGGTGACCGCGACCAATGCGGGGACGGTGGATTTCGATCCTGTCAGGGTGACCGACGACCTGTCGGGCGTGCTGGCTCATGCCCAGATGGTGGAGGGGTCCTTGTCTGCCCAGGTGGGTGGCAAAGTCGTCGCCGCCCCGATGGTGTCGGGGACGACGTTGACATGGTCGGGCCCTCTGCGTGTGGGTGAGGCGGTGACGCTGTCGTACCAGGTGGTGGTGAATGCGGATGTCGCACCGGGTGACGCGCTGGTCAACCACGTGGTCGGCAAGGGAACCGATCCGGAGATCCCTGGGACGGAGGTTCCGGGTGAGTGCGTGACCGGTGTGGGCCCTGAGTGCACCACCGCCCATCCAGCGGGTGTGCCGAAAATGGTGGTGGAGAAGGTGTCCGACCCCGCGTCGGGGTCTCTCGTACGCCCTGGCGACACGCTGGCGTACACGGTGATCGCGACCAACGTCGGGACGGTGGACTTCGACCCGGTCACGGTGACCGATGACCTGTCGGGCGTGCTGGCTCATGCTCGCATGGTGGACGGGTCCATGTCGGCCCAGGTGGGCGGGGTCATCGTCGGCCCGCCGCAGGTGAAGGGGACGACCCTCACATGGTCGGGCGCCCTGGCGGCAGGGTCCAGTGTGACTCTCGCCTACGCGGTCCAGGTGAACGCCGACGTCTCGCCGGGTGACCTGCTGGTGAACCATGTGCTCGGCACGGGGGTCGACCCAGGGGACCCGGGGGATCCGGGCACGGAGGTCCCGGGGACGTGTGTGACCGGTGTGGATCCGGAGTGCACGACGACGCATCCGGCGGGTGTGCCGAAGCTCGTGATGGAGAAGGTGTCCGACCCAGTGTCGGGGTCCCGAGTGCGTCCGGGTGACACCGTGACGTACACGGTGACCGCGACTAATACGGGCTCGGTGGATTTCGCCCCTGTGATCGTGGCCGACGATCTGTCGGGCGTGCTCGCCCATGCGCGGATGGTTGACGGGTCCGTGTCTGCGCACGTGGGCGGGGTGGGCGTCGATGACCCCCTCCTGATCGGGACGACCCTGATATGGTCGGGGCCCCTGCCCGTGGGTCGGTCGGTGACCATGTCGTACCAGGTCGTGGTGAATGAGGATGTTGCCCCAGGTGATGTCCTGGTGAACCATGTGGTGAGCAAGGGTACGGACCCGGAGGTTCCTGGGACCGAGGTTCCAGGGACGTGTGTGACTGGCCAGGCTGCGGAGTGCACGACTGATCATCCTGTGGGTGTGCCGAAGTTGGTGGTGGAGAAGACGGCTGATCCTGTGTCGGGGTCCTTGGTACGCCCTGGTGACACGGTGAAGTACGCGGTGACGGCGACCAATGTCGGGACGGTGGAACTGGATCCGGTGACGGTCACCGACGATCTGTCTGGTGTGTTGGCGCATGCACAGATCGTGGATGGGTCTTTGTCGGCCTCGGCGGATGGTGTGTCTGTTCACGCCCCATCGGTGTCGGGGACGACTCTGACGTGGAAGGGTGTCCTGTCGGTGGGTCAGTCCGTGACCGTGTCGTATCGGGTGGTGGTGAACGCTGATGTCACACCGGGTGACCGGTTGGTGAACCATGTGGTTGGTAAGGGTACTGATCCGGATGAGCCGGAGACGGAGGTTCCGGGGACGTGTGTGACCGGGAAGGATCCGGAGTGCACGACCGATCATCCTGTGGGTGTGCCGCAACTGGTGCTGGAGAAGACTGCCGATCCGGTGTCGGGATCCCAAGTTCATGCGGGTGACACGGTGACGTATACGGTGACCGCGACCAATGTCGGCACAACGGAT
>Ga0123357_10000764_pt1 | contig 32455 bp, 30 predicted proteins | sample TergutEmb28metaG_FD_89873 | JGI IMG/M metagenome (GOLD analysis project Ga0123357, IMG submission 89873) | Embiratermes neotenicus P4 segment gut microbial communities from Petit-Saut dam, French Guiana - Emb289 P4 | ecosystem: Host-associated > Arthropoda: Insects > Digestive system > Gut ... | reverse complement strand
TGAGATGTGGTGCTGGAGAAGGATGGAAAAGATCAGTTGGACCGATCATGTGAGAAATGAAGAAGTATTACTGAGAGTCAAGGAGCAGAGGAATATCCTACATGAAATAAGAAAACGGAAGGCCAACTGGATTGGTCACATTCTGTGTAGAAACTGCCTTCTACAGCGGGTTATTGAAGGAAAGATAAAAGGAGGTATAGAAGTGACAGGAAGACGAAGAAAACATAGGGAGCTACTGGATGACCTTAAGGAAAGGAGAGGATACTCAAAGTTGAAGGAGGAAGCTCTAGCTCGTACTATGTGGAGAGCTCGATTTGGAAGAGGCTTTGGACCTGTCGTAAGACAGACTACTAAATGAATGAATGAAGAGGACTTTGTGGACACTCTGTATAAGAGGTGTAGGGTCATGTGTATCCATTCGTTTGTGTGCAAATAAGAATTCACAGACCTCTGTTGAGTCATTGACTTGCAGGAGCAGTCAAATCACAGCCACACATAAATGAAGTACACGAAAGAGCTAAAACTAGAAGCACGTTGTAGCTTTTTATTTATTCTGTGGATCCATAACACTGGGCTAAGACCAGAGTTTCATGTTCCATCCATCTACAGTACACATTTTGGGCAGATGATGTGTAGCAGAATGTCAAAATACATAGATGCCAGTGAGTGAGTGGAATCTCCTCACCAGTAAATTGTGTCAGTACCAGAGAAAAAGTTAATTTTCAGTTGTATCATACTATTTTTTGTGTTCTGATTCAGTAGTTTTCATTTTCATCAACCTATGCTGTCATGAAAAAGGAACCTGTTTCAACAACTGTTAATGATGAACAGCATCTTTTCCAACTAGAAGAACTTGTGTATTAACATGCAAGTTTGTCCTTAGTAAGAAAAGGATGACATTTTTTTAAGTTTAAGTTTCTGTTTACAGGATAATTTGAATCTCGCACAGCCAACAATGTGACATTTCATCAACTTTCTGCAAAAGGAAGATAGTGTGAACTTTTCTTAAATATTTTTAGATTGTCATATTTAGTACTGGGACTTAGTACAGTCATTGTTAATCATTTATTTTATACACTCTTACAGTACCCATTTTTAGTAAATACAATTGACTGTGATCAATTAATCTTTCAATAAAATATAGTCAGTGTTACAGTAATATTGTCTCATTATTCTTGCCCATTCCTGTGACAAAGTTGTGATTTCTAAGACACCAACCTGGTGCCTGCACTGGTACATGCAAAGCCAAGCATCTGGGAAGCACAGTTGGCAACTTGCTATGTGTGGGGAAGGTGGGTATATGTTAGATGCAGTTGGAACATGTATGTGCAGTGTAAGACATCAGGTGTTATGCCCTGTAAATATTTTAGTCCATTGGACATTACTGTCAATGTAACAGGGATTGCCAGCCATATGTCTGTGGGCAAATTGGTGTCCTCAGAAAGGTTTTTGGTTGCTTGTAGAAATATAAAAATATTAACAGCCTGATACCTTGTCACTCAATGGAGCACTTTTATGGCAATTTGGTCTCTGGCAACAATAAAACATACTTGGGTCTTAATGTAAAGTGCGTGATGTTTTTGCCTGATATAACGAAGTTTGTATTTTCTCAACAATACTGTCATGAATGAGATGGAATTTAAAATTTGGAAAACTTTTTTATTTAAATTAGACTAGGAAGCCAAAGCAAGCTTTGTACAGCTTGTTGCAACCAGGAAATGTTAATCTAATTGTAACTTTGAACTCAGCACATTCCGAACTGCCTCACTTGCCAAGTGCCTGAGTCTTGCCCATAAATGGTTGCCTACAGACCGACTGACCCACTAAATTACAACACCCTTTAGTATTTGCGTTTGGTTTATGACCATATATGGTCTGCTATACAGATTGAAGCAGATAGACTACCCTAGAATTATTTCTAGACTCCAAGGTCTTAGTACCTTAACCCCCACAGTGTTTACCTGGGCACAAGTTGGTGGAAGACAAGCCCCATACCCCAGTAGGCATGACAATATCAATTTTCACAGAAATCTGTCCAGTGGGAGCTACATTGATATGTGTGGGTGAGTGGAAGGAGAACACGAAGACTCCAATAGGTGCTTTTCATGACTACATGAACATGCCTAAAAGTTTTATTTTAATGAACACCAGAATAATGAAGATTTTAGTTGAATGCATTGAAAATCCGTACCACAAATAAACAGTATACATTCAATGAACATGATGGACCTAGTTTTGAGATGTAATAAGTTCTATGAGAGGCAAGAGATAGAGATGGGATGTGCTGAAACCTGTTTATCAACTGGTAAAGTTTTTATACGTGCCCTAGAAGATCTCAGTGTGCCCAGTTTTCATAACACTGAGGAAGTCCAGATGGTAGGTGAGATCTTGGGTCTTCTAGGGTGTTATGCAGTGTAGGTTGGTAGTCACTGATATTTCGGGACAATCTGCCGACCCCCATCTTCAAGGGTCCAGCACTTAAAGAAGAATTGTACATCTAGACGGTACTCAGTTTGTTGCTATGTTTGTTAAGGCATTTCCAGAGTGACTGTGGCTATGGTTGTGTTGATACGAGGGTTGGCAAGCACAGCCCTCTGGACCAGTGAGGTAGATAATCTGATCAAGAGGCCTGCACATTGTACGTACTTCACAGGTACGTACTAGAGGTTGTGCTGTGACTGTGAATTTATTGATGTCGCACTTTTTGACTTGTAACACAAAGCCATTCCACACTATTCACAAACTCCTCCACCTACCCTTCTCTTACATCCATGTTCCAATCAGCTTGAAATATCACTTTCATATAACAAGTTCTTTGATCAGCAACCATGATCTGTCTCGACTTGCTTCTTTCAAAATTATGTTCCATTGAGAAGTACCTTCTGAGAGGTCACTGCATGGTTGCCAGGGAGATAAGCTTGTTTATTTTAAATTATTTTATTTCTCCTGCAACATGCGAGTTTCCATTATATTTCATTATTAATTTGTGCTGGAGGCATGGAGTGTGAGTGACCAACTGATAGTATGGGGCATTCCATCTTTATAGTTAGCAACAGTGCAAGTACTTGTGTTTTATTGTTTTTGTTTATTTACTTACTCAGTAAAAGACATTTGTTAGATGTGTTGCTAATTGAATCTGTTATGGAACTAAATATGTCCTTGTTGTCACCTCTGCACCTTCCACAGTTACCCACAGCCATTTTTGGGTTTGATAGGAACTGAAAAATCAGGGGTGATGGTGAGGCCACTAACAGACAAGAGACTTACAGCTTGATTAGACAAACAGTACTGAGAGTTTAAGTAATTCTTTATTGCAAGTACACTGCACCTACATGACTAGTTGATATATACAGTTGTCATGGCAACAGTGGCTGGTAGTCCTGGGCTGCTGCATGACTAGAACAATGGGGAAGGGTAGCAGAGAGCAGAGTTAACTAATTGCCCTAGCTATTTCTGACATGGGAAGTGTTCTTGAGCCTTCTTATTAAGGGGGAGAGCTACAACACATATAGGGGCAGCCTGGGACAGGATACTGTGTGCGGTTTCAGTTGTCTTCAGCGACTGTGCAGTGCTGCATGCTGCCTTTTTGCGGTACAGGGCAATGACCACCACTAGAATGCAAATGACAAATGCTGATGCAACACAAAGCACAATAATTGCAGTCTGATATGCTGTGACCATAGACACAGTCGAGTGGGACACAATTTCACGATGTTCAAGGGCAATGACATGATCAGACATGTCCATGTCACCACTGACACTGTCAGGCAGGTGGTGGCTGAAGTGAGAAGAAGTGATGTCAGCCACGAGGCTATCTGCACCTACTGTCAGCTTGTGTGCCCGTACCTGAAACAGTGATTCACATCACAATCTGAACATGTAAGAGGAATTATGAAATTTAATTCCTTCTGCAATATTCTACACAAAGCTCTCAGCACTGAATTATTGTTCAGTAGGCTGTAAATTTAAAGAACTGCAAGCAAAAAGACCTTTTTTGAATAGATGAGTCAGTTATGGACCTGTATCTGGTCCTGGGTTTCAGTTAACACCAATTGTGTGATTCTATTCTCTAAGCTTACCAGCTCCTCCAGATGGAATGCAACATCCACTTTATTGCTGCCAATGACCTCAAAAGTGACATAGGTGACATCTGGATATGTTCTGACCTCTAGCAAATTGTTGCGAAGCTTTGCCCCTAGCTTTTCTAGGGTATTCCTCACTTCACCTTGAAGTCTGCCATTGGTATATATATCATGCCACTGACCATGGAACCCCAGCTGCACATCAACAGCATCAACTGGTGTTGGCACTGTGCAAGCAACAACCCATTTGTAGCTTCAGGCTTCAAACAAGATTTTGTAATTCACTAGCTATGGTACAGAACTGACAGCTGTATCTTTAAAGTGAAAGGTAACTTAAGAAACATAGCTTCTGAATTGAAGGACAGGTCACAATAGACCAAGTGCTCTGTCAGCAAAAACAAGACATTTTGAAGAAAGTATCAGCCACATTTTTAGGCTGCAATAAAAAAATGCAAAGCACCATGTTGGAAACACCAGAATTATTAGAAAATTGAGGTACATCCGTGTCCAAGATTTGGTGATTTCAAGTAATGTGTTTGTTGAGATCTGAGGTGCTCACAGCAGTGCGTATTGTGATGTGATTTCGTGTAGCTATGAAGGTATGTCACTGTTTTGGAGGAACATCCTCCCTGCCTTTTCAGGATGGAAGACAGAAGCAGCATAATTCTATGAAACACTGGTGCATGTGTACCAGACTGCATGGCACCACATCACATCACACAATACTGTGATCCTGACATACTTGTCACTGGTAGTGCAAGGACATACAGAGGGGCATCATGAACATGAACTATCAGCCAGTCATCAAGCTGTGGGAGGACACGCAGAGACATCATGAACATAAAATATCAGCCAGTCATCAAGCTGTGCGAGGACACACACACGGACATAATGAATGTAAATCATCAGCCAGTCATCAAGCTATGCGAGGACACACACAGAAACATCATGAACATAAACCATCAGCTAGTCATCAAGGTATGCAAGGACACACACAGAGACATCATGAACGTAAGCCAGTCATCAAGCTGTGTGAGGACACACATAGACATCATGAACATAAACCTTGCAGGCACAAGTATCACTTACATACTGATGTTAACTGCAGACTGAAACATTGTATGAAAATAATAAATTACCTGTGGCTTGCTGACATTGTGCCTCTAGCTACACTGCTTAGCAAATGAGGTGACACTGTGCCAGTAGCTACATGACTTATCAAGTATGATGACATATTGCGCCAGTAGCTACATTCCTTATCAAGCAAGGTGACACATTGTACCTGTAGCTACAGTGCTTATAAAGTAAGATGACACATTGTGCCAGTAGCTAGATTGCTTTTCAAGTGAGGTGACACATTGTGTCAGTATCTACATCACTTATCAGGTAAGAAGACACATGGTTACAGAATCTACATTGCTTGTAAAGTGAGTTGACACTTTGTGCCAGTATCTATATTGCTCATCAATTGAATTGACATGTGCCATTATCTACATTGCTTATCCAGTAAGGTGACACTTTGTGCCAGAATCTACATTGCTTATCAAATGAGGCGACACTTTGTGCCAATATCTACATTGATTATCATATGAGGTGACACTTTGTGCATGTATCTACATTGCTTATCAAGTGAGGTGACACTTTGTGCTGTTACCTGCATTGTTTATCCAGTGAAATGACACTTTGCATCATTATCTACATTGTTTATCCAGTGAGGTGACACTTCATGCCAGTATCTACAGTGCTTATCAAGTGAGGTGATACCTTGTGATTGTAACTATACTACTTATCAAGTGAGTTGACATGTTTTGCCAATATCTACATTCAGTGAGGAGACACATATTACAGCGCTGTAGGAAGCTGTAACAGAAGAACTGTGTTGTTTAGTTTGGACTGGACATTACTGAGAGCAATTACTATCACCAAACTAAATTTTATCACATTTACAATCAAGTGCTTATTCCCTAGCATATTTATACAGATTTAGCTTGACTGCAACTCACAACATATCTTGGATCCCTTCCTGAAAGTCCCTGTGTTGGGCAACTGATTGCCTGCTTCATCCACACACCAGCACTCAGGGAACTTTGGAGACTTACGTGAATCACACTGCATGGGCAAGAACCTGCACAGCAAGACAAATTCACAGGCATCCATTTCTTTGCAATTTAGATATTCCATTGGTTATCACAGTACATTCCTACCTGCCCTCAGCATCACAGCTCACTGTATATATAGTATTGGTGCCTGCCATGTGCTCACGCAGAACCTGGCAACGTGTCTTGATTGGCACATCCTCTTTCAGGGCTGCCACCTCCTTGAGCAGTTCTTCAATGTCTGTAACAGTTTAGATGTACTTAATGAACAGACATTTCACAGTATTCTTGTTTAAGTTGATGCTCCTTTGCCTAAGTCCAGTGACACTAATTTCTTTACATAAAATCTACAAGACATGCAATGTACATATAACGTAACATTTAGGTGCATTTGTGCAGCCATTGTTGGGGTGGAAAAGCAGTAAGTCTGAGAGTGTCCTTGTAGCCGTAGGTATCCAGCATGCATTGCGCATGTGCCATACTGTCATCTGTGGTCTGTCTGGCTCTAAAATATTTTACCACATTATCTCATAAATGGCATAATTTTTTTTAAAAAGGAGTGTTACTGAACCTAAAATGTGTTTTCATTTTCTCCGCAGCTACTGTCTGAAACATTTCTCATTCTAAGAAGAACTGAGCAAGGTATGATCACAGATGTATATTGGTCTTCATGTAAAGTATCCATTATTTTTGTCAGATTTTAATGAAACTTCAACCTTCTCACCAGATTTCTGAAAGTATTCAAATATCAAATTGCTTGAAAATCCAACCAGTGGGGGCTGAGTTGTTCAGTGTGGATGGACAGATGAACTGATGGACTGACACAACAAAGCTAATAGTCACTTTTTGCAATTCTACAAACATGCCTAAAATGGACAGATTTGTACTTGTTCTTGACCTATCCAGTCTTACCAAAGTGTGGTTCCTCATCCATCCTGCGCCGAGCTTGTCGGAAGTTGCACATGATGGGCATCTTGCGTGTTACAGACCCTTTGATGGGCTCCCCAGCCCTGTTGACACACCAGCACACTCCAACATACTCCAAGCACTGTACAGGTTCCCAGTCTCCTGATGCTGGATCACAGTATGGCATGAATGTCTTTTTTTTATATTTCTCTGCTATTTTCTGGTTCTTCTCTCGCAAGCGCTCACATTGGCTAAGCACTGCCAACACAGCACGAGTTCATGTAAATTTGGTGGAAAGTGAAAAATTTAGACAGATGTCTTGACAAACCAGATATGTGAATTTGGGGCAATTATGTTGTGTGGTTGTACAAATACTTGGACAGACTGTGACTCAGTATGTAGTATGTGTATACAGTGCAGTTAGAGGCATGTGGTGGTGTAGTTGGTTGAGGCACTGTGCTACAAGCCGTAAGGTCGAGGGTTCGATTCCCGATGGTGTCATTGGAATTTTTCATTGACATCCTTCCGGCCACAGTATGGCCCTGGGGTTGACTCAGCCTCTAACAGAAATGTGTACGAGGAATATTTCTTGGAGGGGTAAAGGCATCTGGTAGGTATGGCTGACAACCTTACCACCTTCATGTGCTGACTGTCTTGAAGTTTGGGACCCTCAACCTCCAGGAACACTCAGGGCCTGTCCAGGCCTGTACAGGGATTGCTTTAGCTTTTTACAGTGCAGTTAGGAAATTCAGAACAGGAATCAAATATTTCATGAGTGTTATAAAATTTGTAGGCATGCAGTTTGTATTTCAGTGATGACAGAAACAAATGACAGTGATTTTCTGGAACCTCTGTGACTGTAACAGAGTGCTACTGGTCTCACGATACATTACAGTAACACTATGCTGCAGACAAAAATGGACTGCGAGGAGTGTGGAAAAATCAGTTCTTGCCCCCCAGTCTGACATGGTAGTGGGCAAGAAAACAAGTAACAAAATACTGAAAACTATGTAACTGTACAAAGGAAATTGGTAAGAATGTGTGTTGAAGGAAACAGCTGTGGCAGGATCTGCAACAGAAATTGTAAATTAACAATTCAGGAATAGAAGACAATGAAAAGCTGTAAATATTCGGCTTTTGTGATATCTGTAACATGACAGATCAGCCTAATACCGACAGATATAATTTTATAGTAAAAGAGTTGTTTTTCTTTTGCAACTCACTGTATTGACTCCCTTGCATGACTGGAATTCACTTATACCCTTTAAACAGCTGTATTCTGATCCTGATGATAGGGTGAACTGTGAACCTTACTGATACTCTGACACTGAACATTTCAGTGCTGCATGTACATGTATAATTCACCTCTGGTTTCTTACCTGATTTTTTTTGTCCTAGATCTCTCAACAGACAACAAGGTGTGATAATAGTAAGACAGTTTACCTGGGCACACTGTGTTGCACATATCCTCAGACTGGAAGTTGTTCTGGTTTCCACCACAGCCACCATACAGAAACTGCTGACACTTGTTGTTCGTGGAGTTGAAGTACCAGCGTGGGGTCTCAGCCTGGCATGGCCCAACATCCATTAGTTCAAAACACACATCTCCTGCAGTTAGCAAGAGAAATACGTCAGCTCTTCATAGCACAAAAATAATATTTTAAACATCAATTCTCTATGTCAGCTGGTTTAAAAATGTATAATCGCTGTAGAAATTCACATTATATGCAGAATCAGTGGGATTGGGCACTACTGTGTGAATTTAATAGCATCCTCTCAGAACTGTGAGACTTAATACTGTAGTACATGGTCATATTTGTATGTGAAGTTACCAGCCTCTTTAAAATGCGTTGTCACGTAACAATACAGTGAATCTTAGCAATACACAAAATGAAAATTTGTAAGTACTAGCAGTTTAGGCTGGACATACAGAATGTCCAATACAAGATGCAATACAAACAGCAGACATGTATAAATAATGAAACAGCCATGTATGAAGTGACTCCCTACACTGTAATGGACTCATCTCAACATCATTTGCTTAGTATTTCAGCACAAGTTCACTGACTTGCTTCAGTTTTGTTGGCTACCAGTATTTCAGTAAATATGTTATCAACAAAATGGGGTTTTCACATGAAAGTGTGTTTATTCTCCAACATTATTTTTCAACTAATTCATTTGCTGCAGTCCATAAAATATGTACCAGGTGCATCCTAATAAGTTTCAAATAAGGCAACATTATTCAGAATAGTGGAAAAATTTGGGGAAACAGGAAGTGTTTGTGACAGGAAACATACCAGGGCTGTGACATTTTTAACACATGATAGGGTATGCACTGTTGAAGGAACACTATCCCAATTGCCACATAAATCTTTGAGAATACTCTTCAAAGAAACTGGTTTATCTATGACAAGCTGTCACCAAGGAATCAAATAACTAAAATTAAGGCCATTAAAAATCAATCAGCTTGTAGCATGTGATACAGTTGCAAGAATTCAATATTTCCAGTGGTTTTGTGCCTTTGAGTGTAAAGGATTTTATGTGTTAGACTTTCTTTGTTTTGCAGACAAAGCGTGGTTCAACTTGAATGGATACATTAATAGTTGAAACAGTGGAACACAGAGTGATGAAAACATGTATGCACTCCATGAAAATTCATTCATTGAAGATTGATTTTTGGTGCACAGTGTCTTGAAAGCGAATTCTCTGACTGATGTTCTCCTGAAGACAAAATTCATTGCTCTGCTGAATAGAATGAATGGGATTTCTGGCTTCAGCAAGATGGGGCAATCACCTATGCTATGAAAACAATGAAGCCTCTTTCTTGGGACTTCTTCAGTAATCACAATATTGGGCATGGCTTTGGTCATGAATCCCCAAACCTCTAGTTACCTCACTTCATTCTGTGCGGGTTTTTAAATGAACAGTCTGCAGTGATAACCAAAGAAGGCTGGAGGACCCCAAACATGACACCTAGCAGGCTGTTCATGGCACTGACCAACACACTGTTTGAGAAGTTGCAAGAAACACCGTGGAAGGGTGACTGCTTGTCTTCAAGAAGGTGGGGACATTTTCAGCATCTGCTGTAATTACATTTTTAATCTTCTTTACCACATTTTTTATAGTTTTGAAACAATAAAATTAAATAAATGGGTTACAGTATTAGGTTGTGTTGATAGAGAATGTGCTGTACAACTGAGTGTATAATATTTTGAAGATGTACCCATTTGGATGGGGACTGTAATATCCTTGCATATTTTTGCTGTAACGAAGACAAAGTTGTTACACATAAAAGTGGGTAAAATGTATAGCCACAATAACAGAAGAGATTATCCACAGCAACTTTCTCTTAATGTCCATGAGGAGGAACAGATATTGCTGGCTTAATCTTGAACAGGCACATGGCCTCTCCTCTAAAGCAAAAGAAGATGAATTATTACACCAAACCTTTGCCATTCACAAGATGTATATTCCTGAAAAATTCTACAAATTGTGTAACTGGGTTGTGTGAAGTTAAGACTTCATGTGAAAAAATGGAGTTTGGAGAATCAAAGACACATGAAAGATGAAAAAATATGCAAATAAAGAAGAAAACATTTTTGTAAATGTTTATTGGAATGGAATCGGTGTTCCTGTCTAAACGTGGGTGGGGTGAATGAAAAAAATACAGTGAAAGGCAGACCACAAGACAGAAGACTTTGTAAAGAAAGAGATGATATTTGATTATTTTGACTTCTTCTGCATGTTCTTATATACAACCTTGTATGGTGTCAAGACACCCTCCATGAAGTGCTTCAATTGCACATCGACCTCAAAGAAACAGTCAACCACAACACCCACCATCTGGAGATCTCTTTCAGAGAACTCCTAAGTTGATGCCTTTGCACAACAGTGTCAGAATCTTATCTATCTTATAGTTCACTAAGCACTGTCAGCTCTTCAATTCACAAACTCCTTGTTGGTGAGATGTGTAACAGACAAATTTTGAACCAGTGGATGGAATTTATGAGTTGCTTGTAGTGGTGTGTTACTGTATTTATGTGGTTGCTTGTTGGTATATAATGCACTTGGATTTTGATTTAACTTACCATATAGGGCCTCACTCATGTTATTTAATTTTTGATTTATAGAAGTTGAACATAATCCCCTACATTATCCCAATAATTAGTAGATTACAAATGGATCTTACACAATCATTCATACAGTTTTTATTTTTTAATATAAAGGAACTCGTGTTCCTGGTTCAGCCTATATCCAATGGCTGCTTTTCTTATTTCTTAACATTACCAGCTATGACCATGAACTTTTATCCGAACATATTTAGGCATCAGATTATTTAGTTTGCATTTTTTCACTGAACAAAATGGCTGCATTAGCCTTTAGTAACTTCTCTCTTGTGTTCTGATAGCTGTGAACAACTTTTTCTGTCTGCCAGATACTATCTCATAGTGTTTCATATTAGCATGTATTTATGATTCAAACTTCAGCACACCAGATTAATAAATACACTGTATCATCATCCTGTATCCACATTGCTATAAAATTTTGCACTGTATTTGCTTAACCAGTATGTATTTATATTTGTTTCTCTCTATAGTTGATATGACTCCTTGAAAACAGCCCTTTGAGAGCCAAAACATGCAGAGTATTGATAAAATTGCGTGTTAGGGATTTTCTCTAGATTCTGTGTATTGACCAGCCTTCCTTTTTGATGTTTAAATCACTGATTCGTTTACACCACAGCAGTGCCTGACTGCAGTAATGCTTCTCCCCTCTCCAACTTTCTTTTCTGTTTAGCCTCAGGCTCTTCATCAGCACCTATATAACCCTTTTCTAAACATAACATAAGGGCAACAATACGTTCTAAAAATTGTGAAAAGTACAGAGGAAGTACACTATATATCACACAATATCTGAGTTGCTATTGTGTGAGACATGTGGGCTGATTGATTTATGTATTATTTAGCATGTATACACAAGTGCACGTGTGAATGAAAAGGGGACTTAGGTCATGATGCACAAGGGTTGCCACAATAATTCTTCCTTTAATAAGTGACACCACAATGGACAATTCCATAGACAAGGAGGGACTGCATAAAATATTCCATCATCTGACCTTAAATGTTAGACAGAACTGTGATAGTGCTAGTACCTAACACCATTTATACAAAATACCATACAAGACAACTCACTGGGCTTTGGGCAGCAGACTGCATACTCTCCCAGTGGACTCAGGTGGCATTTGTGTGACAATGGGCATGGGGACCCAGTAGGCCCACATGTCCTCACTTCTTCTGAGCCTGTTATGAGCAAAGGGTGGCCAATCTGGCAAGGATTATTGGGTTGTGGCAGGCACATTGGCACAGGAGGACATGGGGTGTTAATGCACGAGACCTCCACCAGACGGCATGTCTCCCCTTCACCATGACAGGAAATCTCTGCACATGGATCTTGACATGTACATGTTGAACACCCAGATTCATCCAGCTGGAAACCATGTGGGCATGGGAGACACTTGCGTGGTGGACAGTTCCTCCTGGCTGCCAACAGAACAGAGTGAGTTGTCATTAGAGATTAATTGATGATGTCCTAGGTGCAGACTTCTTGACAGGCTCTTGAGCTAAGCATGAAATTCCCTGCATTTTATGAAACCTGGAAGCTCATTACCATGATCACAAGAGCCCATTGCTTATATCTATCTGAGCCACTTGGATCCAGGTCATGCCCTTTCTTAGCCCATGTCCTTCAACATGTTGTTATCAAACGACCCTCAGTGCTTGTCCTTCAAAACCCTGTTATCACACAACTCTCAGCCTATACTCCCCAACACCCCATTATCAAACAACCCTTAGCATATTTTTCAACAACTCTTTATCAAAAACCCTCAGTCTATATTCCTCAACACCCTGTTATCAAACAACCCTCAGCCCATGATCTTCAACACCCTGTTAACAAACAACATCAGCTCCTGTTTCTTAACACCCTGTTACTGAACAACCCTCAGCCCATGATCTTCAACACCCTGTTAACAAACAACATCAGCTCCTGTTCCTCAAAACCCTGTTCTCAAATAACCCTCAGCATTTAACTCTGTCACTCTTTCTAGAATGAAGGTGTGATGGTTATATTAAGTTTCTGTTAGTGACGAGAAATCACTAGAACATGGCACACAGTTTTGTAACAAGATAAAGCACAAACCAACATACAAACTTTGCATCATCTATGTTCAATATTATTAATGATATGAAAGTTTGTGATTGTTTTTAATAACTTATAGGTCACTGCACAGGAATGCACCACAGCACATGTAGATTCATATATTTTTGAGGCATGCACTTGTAAATGAATCCAGTGAAGAAATAATGGGGCATCGAGTTGAATGTAGGAATCACTAGAGTGACAGAGGTCATGTCTGTTTCAGTGTTCCGGGAGAATGGCAGAAGAGAACCACACGAACTAGTCAAAATTAGAACTAGACATCTCAAGTGCTGAAGCTACTGACTGTGTACCTGCACAAGATGGCTGGACATTGGGTGGGGCCCGAGTTCCAGGCAGCTCATCACCTCCACTGTCCACACACCAACACTGCCTGGTAACAGGATGACACTGGATGGGGTCAAAGCTCCCATCTTTCTCCTGGCATTGTGGTAGGTATAGCTGCCTGGCAGGGATACCTGTTTCATGGGCCTGATGCTCCAGAATGGCTCGTTTGTGCTGACATGCTAAAACATGACAATGATGGTGAGTTACACAGGACGAACAAAGTCCAAGTCCCAGTGGCTGGGCTGTCTTATTATAAAGTGAAACCTTAGACAGAATAACATTCACATGTACAAATAGTTCCCTGTTCTTATAGAATCCACATGTTCACTGCCTTTGTAACAAAAAACTTCCTGCTCTTGTGTGTCAGGTCAGGAAAATTTCTCATTCAACAAATTGTCTGCACTCTCTTTTTCTAAATCCTGCTCACTTTGATACACAGCATAGCTGCAGTCCCACCTGACATAAGTGTGTCCATATCTTTACATCTTCCACCCACTATTTGAGTTTTCAATTGTTAAACTCTCATCCCTAGTACTTCTCTGTCTGCTCACTGTTATCAGAAGTTAACTGGGAGTCCAAGCCTGGTTCACAAGATTCTTTAGTACCTGTAGAAAATCTAAAATCAGCATGTCTTCCCATTCTCTTCACTGCTGTCATGCACAAGGTGTAAGCCAAAAGTTTCTGGACTGGGACACTATAAAAATTTTATGCCTACATTAGTTACATGTTGGTATTGTCCATTTCAGAGCTTTTATGTTGGGCCCATCACCTTTCCCACTGCTGGAAGCATCTCTGGAACTCCTGTTTCATGATGCTGTCCAGCATCACTTGTGTCTCAGATTGAATCTCTTCAATATCCTTGAATATTCATCCCTGTAAATTGACTTCTGTCTTAATCTCCTGTTATTACCTTACAAAAATGTTTCTCTTCTTCTTGTCCTGGTCTTGCAGGTCCTTCATATAGAAAGTTGGTTTTGTTGATTCATCACAAATGGCGCAAATATTGCAGCAATTTGTCTCATGTTTAAATTTTCAGTTAAAATGTATCAGCATGTAAAGCATGATGTTCCCAGAATGTTACAAACACCATTCATCATAAGCTGCCTGCCCTCATGGATGACCTGACATATTTACCACATTTTTATCAGTGCATCATGATGATGGGCAGCCTGAACTTTCAAAATCAACAACCAAAATTTAGCCACATTTGAAGTGGTAAACACCTGTGAAAGGTTTGTGTTCAACTTACATCATTGTCATGAGAGGCTCTTTAATAATCTTGTAATACTCAAACGATATTTTCCCACATTAAAAAAACCAGATGCAAATTCCCTGAAACTGTGTTATGATATGAATACTGCACACCTACATTTATACTCAGATTGTTTTTTCTTTCTCACTAATCAAACTAGGTGCATGATACGGTGCACACAATCAGTAACATTACCGGTCTGTTAGAATGACTGGTTATGGACATTACATGCCATTCCTAACCTTACATCACATGGCTAGGTTCCACGTATGAGGGATGTTATAAATCACTTGGCATGATGGGTAACACACTTTAAATTTAATTATATATCTGTCTGTATGACATTCATACACACTGTGAGTGACTGCTTAAAATATTAGCATGACACATTCAGACTGAGTATCCATACATACACTAGTATGACAGGATACTTATAGAGGGTACAATAAATTGTGAACATGACACATTCCACAGGCCATGTAGCATTACATAACCGCTAGTATAACAGTGTCCACACAGTAAGACCATTCCACATCTGTCAGTATGACAGACAATCTCTGAAAAATGATTACAATTACGTGTGAATATGACATGCACCATTTCATGTGTTATGACAGTTTCCACCCACTGGATACAGTTAGTTGCCTCTTAGAATTAAAGGTTCCACACAGTGTACAGTTATTTGTCTGTCAGCAAAACCAGTTCCACACACTGAGCACAGTTACTGGCATGTTAGCATGATGGGTTCCACATGCTCAGTACAATTATTTTCCTGTTAGCATGAAAGGTTCCACACACTGTGTATGGTTGTTTATTTCTTAGTATGATGGGTTCCATGTCCTGGGTACAATCAGTCGCCTCTTAGCATAACAAGTTGTGTACCCTGAGTACAATAACTTGCGCGATAGAATGACAGGTTTCAAACACTGGGTAGATAGACTTGCCAATCAGGCCTACAGGTTCCGTACACTGAGCAGTTACTTGCCTTTTAGCACAACAGGTATGACAAACTGGTTACAGTTACTTGCCTGTTGTCATGCCAGTTTGCAGAGACTGGGTACAGTTACAGGTTTCACCACTGGTTACAGTTCGTGGGTGTTAGGATGACAGGTTCCATACATGGGATACAGTTACTGTCCTTTTAGCAGAAGAGGTTCCACATGCTGGGTACAGTTACTTCCCTTTTTGCATGACAGTCAACACACACTCAGCACAGTTACTTGCCTCTTAACATGCCAAGTTCCACACAATGGATAGTTACTTGCCTCTTACAATGACAGGTTCCACACAATGGATAGTTAATTGCATGTTAGCATGACAAGTTGCACAAACACTGGATACAGATACTTGCCTGTTAGCATGACAAGTTCTACACACTGGATAGTTACTTGCATGTTAGCATGACAGGTTGCACACACTGGATACTTACTTGCATGTTAGCATGACAGGTTACATACACTGCATACAGTTACTTGCATGTTAGCATGACAGGTTGCACTCACTGCTTTACAGAAACTTGCATGTTAGCATGAAAGGTTGCACACACTACATACAGTTATTTACCTGTTAGCATGACAGGTTTTACACACTGGATAGTTACTTGCATGTTAGCATGACAGGTTGGACACACTGCATACAGTTACTTGCATGTTAGCATGACAGGTTGCACACACTGGATAAATACTTGCATGTTAGCATGAGAGGTTCAATACACTGCATACAGTTACTTGCATGTTAGCATGACAGGTTGTACACACTGGATAGTTACTTGCATTTTAGCATGACAGGTTGCACACACTGCATACGGTTACTTGCACGTTAGCATGACAGGTTGTACACACTGGATAGTTACTTGCATGTTAGCATGATAGGTTCCACAAACTGCATACATTTACTTGCCTGTTAGCATGACAGGTTGCACACACTGGATAGTAACTTGCATGTTAGCATGACAGGTTGCACACACTGGATAGTTTCTCGCATGTTAACATGACGGGTTTCACACACTGGGTATTTATTGTGTGCTAGCATGACAGGTTGTAAACACTGGATAGTTACTTGCATGTTAGCATGATAGATTAAACACACTGCATACATTTACTTGCCTGTTAGCATGACAGGTTGCAAACACTGGATAGTAACTTGCATGTTAGCATGACAGGTTGCACACACTGGATACTTATTTGCATATTAGCATGACAGGTTGTACACACTGGATAGTCACTTGTATGTTAGCATGACAGGTTGCTCACACTCCATAGAGTTACTTGCATGTTAACATGACAGGTTGCACACACTGAATAGTTACTTGCACGTTAGCATGACAGGTTGCACACACTGGATAGTTACTTGCATGTTAACATGACAAGTTGCACACACTGCATACAGTTACTTGCATGTTAGCATGACAGGTAGTACACACTGGATAGTTACTTATATTTTAGCATGACACATTGCACACACTGCATACAGTAACTTGCATGTTAGCATGATAGGTTCTACAAACTGGATAGTTACTTGCACGTTAGCATGATAGTGTGGGATACTGTGGGATTGTTACAATGACAATCATAGTAAAACACATATAATGTTATTTATTTGGTCTGACAGTCGTACAGTAGTTGCGTAATAGTGGTTAGTGGTAATTTCGCCTGGCCTCGCTCCCTGTGGCCTGCTCCAGATGACGGCTTGATCGTGAGTGCGCGGTGCGGGTGTGGAACCCAGGCAGGTGGCAGCACAGTCCGGTCAGCTGTAGCAGTAGGTGGCAAGATGCCGAGCAGAACGTTCGTGGGATGTGTGACGGTCACTAGTCCAGTCCATGGAGAGATGTAAGCACGGCAGGCCGCCGTCCACTTGTTACGTGTCTTGATGTTAGTGTGTCAAATGACGTTACTCCCTTCTGGATCGTCACCGACAATCCTACTCCTTTCAGCTGTCGCCGACAAATTACTCTTTGCAATAATGGAACTGGCTGTCCTTTCTTGATGCGTTGGGGACTGACTGGCCCTTCTTGGTGCACTGAGCTGTCCAGTCCTTCTTGATATTGCAGCTGCTAGTCTTTCTTGATGTTGGAGCTGATGGTTTGTGGTTGGTGTATCTTATTCTTGATGTCAGTGTCGACTCAGGCTCAGGCTGCAAACGTGGCCCTTTTTATACAGAATTCTCGCTGTTTGACCTGCCCACCATTGGTTAGTTGGCAGATTTGGTAGGCGTGGCTAGTAGCATGAATATTCTTATTAAGGTGCCGTGATGGGAAACTGCGCTTGCTTGGAACTGTGAGCAGAGACTGGGTTTGCAGCGAGTGAAGGATAGGAAAGAGAGAGAGAAAGCATTGCTGTGCTGTCGGCCGGGGAACGGGATGGGAGAAGGGAAGCTACAATGGGGGGTCCCCCCAATCCCCCCCCCCCCCCCCGCGGAGAATCGTCTTAACAGGTTTCTCTGGATCGCTGCGGGGCTGGGCTGGTGGGCTGCCGATGTCATGTTAAGTCCCTTCCAATACGTATGCTCGGTCTGCTGAAACACTGACCTGCCGGCCGCGCACGACAATTGTAAGTGTTTTGTCAGTGTGGGCTGGGGTATGGTGGCTCCATGGCGCCCCGTGTGGCGTCCTGCCGCAGGAACACGTGGGTCGAGTCCCAAAGATCCTTGTGGATGAATGTGGCCGGAGATGCATGGCGTGCTGCTGGGGTTGGTCACAGCTGGTCCATGTGATGGCAGAGCTGCTGTATGAAGGTGGATGCCTCGAAGTTCGGGGCGGCTGGTACAAAGAGCTCACCGGGACCCGCAGGGGCTCGCCATAGACGAGCTCTGCTGCGGATGACTGCAAGTCCTCCTTGTAGGTGTTACTTATGCCGAGTAGGACTAGTGGCAGGGCCTCTGTCCATTTCTCCTCCGCTTGGCACATGATGGCGGCCATCAGTGTGCTGTGTAGGTGTTCCATGAGGCCAATGGCTGTGGGGTGGTGGGGAGTAATCCTGCTGAGGTGGATGCCACACATCTTCACCAGGCTGTGGAAGAGCAGCGACTTGAACTGGCGTCCTTGGTCTGTCATGATTGTCTGTGGGCACCCAAACATTGCTATCCAGCCAGAGAGCAGGGCACGCGACACTGTCTCTGCTGTGATGTCCGGAATGGGGAAGGCTTCCGGCCAGTGCATGAAACGGTCTACAACCGTGAGGCAGTATTGAAATCCTGCCGAGGAAGCTAGAGGCCCATCAATGTCAATGTGGACGTGTAGAAAGCGGGCAGGAGGGAGGGTGAAGTTTCCAACTGGAGTAATGATGTGGCGGGAAACTTTGGAGCGTTGGCAGGGTTGGCAAGCTCGGGCCCAAGTGCGGCAGTCCTCCTGAATGGCTGGCCACACGAAGCATTGGAGACGAGCTTAGCTGTTGCCTTAATCCCTGGGTGGCTGAGGGAATGCGTGGAGTTGAAAATCTGACGGCGGAGGGGGGATGGGACGTATGGGCGAGGTTTACCAGAAGAGGTGTCGCAGTACAGCTCGACTGAGGTGCCGGGGATGAGGATTCTTATGAGCTGTAGTGTAGTGGTATTCACCAGCAGTGTCCGTACTTCATCGTCACTCTCCTGGGCTGCGGCAAGCGCTTCGTGTGTCACTGGATCGGTGACTACCTCGACCCGGGAAAGTGCGTCCGCGACAACGTTGTCTTGGCCGGAAATGTGGCGGATGTCTGTGGTGAACTGCGAGACGAAATCCAGGTGGTTAAACTGGCGCGGTGAGCACTTGTCCCTCTTTTGGTGGAAGGCTAAGGTGAGCGGTTTGTGGTCCGTCAGGATGGTGAAATGCTGGGCCTCCAGCATGTGACAGAAGTACCTCACGGCCTCGTAGATCGCCAGGAGCTCCCTGTCGTAAGCACTGTATTTTTGCTGTGCTGGGCTCAGCTTCCTGGAGAAGAAGGCGAGGGGCTGCCAGACATCCTGCACCCGCTGCTGGGGGACGGCACCCATGGCGGTGGTTGAAGCGTCCGTGACTAAGGCGAGTGGAGCGGTTGGACGTGGATGAGCAAGTAAAGCAGCTTGAGACAGGCTTGTTTTGACCTCGTTGAAGGTTGCAACGAGTGTGTTGTTCCAGGTAACAGGATGGGAACCCTTGACTTTACCGTCGGAAAGGGCGTCGTGAATTGGGGCTTGGATAGTGGCTGCGTGTGGAAGGAAACGCCGATAGAAATTTAGCATTCCCAAGAAACGTCGGAGTTGACTGACGGTCTTGGGAGGGGGACAGGCTTGGAGATCAGCAACACGTTCCGGGAGGGATTGGGAACCCATGGATGAAATTTTGTACCCCAGGAATGAAATTTCAGAAACACGGAAAACACTTGGAAGGGTTCAACAGGATGTCGTAATTTTGTAGTTGAGTGAAAAGGATGCCGAGGTGCTGGTCGTGTTCTTGGGGAGAATGGCTAAAGACAAGGATGTTATCTATGTATGTAAAACAGAAATCCAAGTCTTTGAGGATCTTGTCCATAAAACGTTGAAAGGTTTGGGCGGCGTTACGTAGGCCAAAGGACATAAAAGGAAATTGAAAAAGGCCGAAAGGTGTAGTAATGGCTGACTTTTGAATGTCTTCAGGGCGGACAGGGATTTGATGGTACCAGGTCAATCTTAGAAAAGGTGGTGCAGCCGGAAAGGTGGTGGGAGTAGTCCTGTATGTGTGGGATTGGTTACCTGTCAGGGATGGTGCGAGCGTAAAGGACTCGGTAGTCTCCACAGGGCCTCCAACCGCTGTCCTTCTTCGGCACGAGATGAAGGGCGGACGACCATGGGCTCTCGGCGCGTCTGGCAGTGCCGTCCCGAAGCATGGCGTCGAACTCGGCCTTGGCGACGGCCAAGCGGTCTGGTGCCAGGCGGCGTGGGCGGCAGGCTACAGGTGGGCCTGGTGTTGTGCGGATGTGAAGTGTTGTGTTGTGCTGGACCTCACGATGGTTCCCTGATGGCTTGGTCAGCCCTGAGAATTTCTCCAGGAGGCTGTCTGGTGGCGTGTTCCTGCAATGATTTTCACATTGGGGACTGATGGTGGTGCGATGAGGCCTGGCGTGGATAGTGATGTGACCTCGTCGAGAAGGCGGTTGTTCCTGCAATCAACAAGGAGTCCATAGTGGGAGAGCAGGTCCACCCCGATGATGTGTAGGTCCACGTCCGCTATCACGAAACGCCATGTGAAGTCGCGGCGTAGTCCCAAGTTCAGGCTCCTTGAGGCCCATCCATAGGTGGGGATGGTGGTCCCATTTGCAGCGTATAGGGTGTAGTCTGTGTTCCCTGCGCCCCGTCAGGAGCTTGCGTGGGAAGACGCACAGGTCGGACCCAGTGTCCACTAGGTATCGGTTTCGAGTTGCGGTCTATGACGAAGAGACGGCCGGAGCTGGTGGTCCAGACGTTAGCCGCCATTAACGTCCGCCGGTGGAGTTTTCCTGCTGGCGGGAATCCCTCTGCTGGTGGAAGCACGGTGGGTAGCATTTTCGGGCTTCGTCTCCGAACTGCCAGTGGTACTAGCAGATGTCGTGGGGCTGCAAAGAGCTGTCGTGAGTGCTGCTGAGGCGGTCTCTGGAGTACGGGCGGTGGCGGACTCTGGAATGCGAGCGGCTGTGTTTGTGATGCCCGCAGTGAAGCAACCTGGTGAGAGCTCCTCGATCCGCTCTAGTAGCCCGGCTGGATTGTCGAGCGTCAAAGGGGAGATGCTGGCTGTGGTAGGCAGGGGAATAACCTCGCAGAATCTGTCAGCAAGGTGAGAAGCTGAATCCAGACTGCCCTCAGTCTGGCTGGCATGAATGGCTTGCACGTGCGGTGGGAACAGGCTGGCCCGGATTGTGCGAAGGAAATCGTCTGGGACATCTGGAGCTAGGTTCTTGAGGTGCCGGAGAAACTGTGATGGCTTCCGGTTGCCCATTTCCTCATGTGAGAGGAGCTGTCTCACGCGCTATTCACGTGAGGTGGACAACTGGCGCACCAGCTCTGCCTTGAGTCGATCATAGGGGTCCTGCTCCGGTGGTGATGATGTCTTCCACCTCGGTCGCTTGCTGCTGGTTCAGTTGTGACACCATATAATTGAAATTGGTATGCTGGCATGTGATGGCTGCTAACTCGAACTGCGCCTCAGCTTGAGTGAACCAAACGGCCTGTCGGTCGGGCCAGAAAGGCGGCAAGCGCACAGAGACTCTGTACACCACTGAGCTGACAGTTTCGGCAGTTGTGTCCATCACGATGTAAAGTTAAATGCAGTCGTGTCGCTCGTCGGGGTCACCAATATATGTGGGATACTGTGGGATTGTTACAATGACAATCACAGTAAAACACATATAATGTTATTTATTTGGTCTGACAGTCATACAGTAGTTGCGTAATAGTGGTTAGTGGTAATTTCGCCTGGTCTCGCTTCGTGTGGCCTGCTCCAGATGACGGCTCGAACGTGAGTGCTCAGTGTGTTTGCGCAGTGTGGAACCCAGGCAGGTGGCAGCACGGTCCGGTCAGCTGTAGCAGTAGGCGGCGAGATGCCGAGCAGACCGTTTGTGGGATGTGTGACGGTCACTAGTCCGGTCCATGGAGAGACGTCAGCACGGCAGGCCCCCGTCCACTTGTTACGTGTCATGATGTTAGTGTGTCAAACGACGTTACTCCCTTCTGGATCGTCACCGACAATCCTACTTCTTTTAGCTGTCGCCGACAAAATACTCTTTGCAATAACGGAACTGGCTCTCCTTTCTTGATACGTTGGGGACTGACTGGCCCTTCTTGGTACACCGAGCTGCCCAGTCCTTCTTGATATTGCAGCTGCTAGCCTTTCTTGATGTTGGAGCTGACGGTTCGTGGTTGGTGTATCTTCTTCTTGATGTCGGTGTTGACTCAGGCTCAGGCTGCAAACGTGGCCCTTTTTATACAGAATTCTCGCTGTTTGACCTGCCCACCATTGGTTAGTTGGCAGATTTGGTAGGCGTGGCTAGTAGCATGAATATTCTTATTAATGTGCCTTGATGGGAAACTGCACTTACTTTGGAACTGTGAGCGGAGACTGGGTTTACAGCGAGTGAAGGATAGGAAAGAGAGAGAGAGAGAGCGTTGCTGTGCTGTTTGATGGAGAACTGGATGGAGGAAGGAGAGCTACAATGTGGGTGCCCCCACATCAGGTTACACACACTGCATACATTTACTTGCCTGTTAGCATGACAGGTTGTACACACTGGATAGTTACTTGCATGTTAGCATGACAGGTTGCACACACTGGATAGTTACTTGAATGTTAACATGACAGGTTGCACCCACTGCATACAGTTACTTGCATGTTAGCAAATCAGGTTGCACACACTGCATACAGTTACTTGCATGTTAGCATGACATGTTGCACACACTGCATACAGTTACTTGCATGTTAGCATGACAGGTTGCACACACTGCATACAGTTACTTGCATTTTAGCATGACAGGTTGCAAACACTGCATACAGTTACTTGCATGTTAGCATGACAGGTTGCACACACCTGTTACTTGCATGTTAGCATTACAGGTTGCACACACTGAATATTTACTTGCATGTTAGCATAACAGGTTGCACACACTGCATATAGTTACTTGCATATTAGCATGACAGTTTGCACACACTGGATAGTTACTTGAATGTTAGCATGACAGGTTGCACCCACTGCATACAGTTACTTGCATGTTAGCAAATCAGGTTGCATACTCTGCAAACAGTTACTTGCATGTTAGCATGACATGTTGCACACACTGCATACAGTTACTTGCATTTTAGCATGACAGGTTGCACACACTGCTTTACAGAAACTTGCATGTTAACATGACAGGTTGCACACACTATATACAGTTATTTATCTGTTAGCATGACCGGTTTTACACACTGGATAGTTACTTGCATGTTAGCATGACAGGTTTGACACACTGCATACAGTTACTTGCATGTTAGCATGACAGGTTGCACACACTGTATATTTACTTGCATGTTAGCATGACAGGTTCCATACACTGCATACAGTTACTTGCACGTTAGCATGACAGGTTGTACACACTGGATAGTAACTTGCAAATTAGCATGACAGGTTACACACACTGCATACAGTTACTTGCATGTTAGCATGACAGGTTGCACACACTGCTTTACAGTAACTTGCATGTTAGCATGACAGGTTGCACACACTGCATACAGTTACTTGCATGTTAGCATGACAGGTTGCACACACCTGTTACCTGCACGTTAGCATGACAGTTTTCACACACTGAATATTTACTTGCATGTTAGCATGGCAGGTTGCACAAACTGCATATAGTTACTTGCATGTTAGCATGACAGTTTGCACACACTGGATAGTTACTTGCATGTTAGCATGACAGGTTTGACACACTGCATACAGTTACTTGCATGTTAGCGTGACAGGTTGCACACACTGTATATTTACTTGCATGTTAGCATGACAGGTTGCATACACTGCATACAGTTACTTGTCTGTTAGCATGACAGGTTGCACACACTGGAATGAGTTACTTGCATGTTAGCATGACAGTTTGCACACACTGAATAGTTACTTGCATGTTAGAATGACAGGTTTTACACACTGGATATTTACTTACATTTTTGCATGACAGGTTGCACACACTACATTCAGTTACTTGCCCATAAGCATGACAGTTTGCACACACATGATACAGTTACTTGCCTGTTAGCATGACAGGTTGCACACACTGTGTGCCACACCCATTGGAGCAGCATTTGGCCGTTCCATTGCAGTTCAGATCGGAGAGACATTCATAATCGCATGAACCGGCACTGACAGGAATCAGATAGGGGCACTGTCCCAATTTCTTGGGGAGGCCTGGAATGAGATCACATAGTGCAATTGTAATGTGAGTTGTGTCATATTTTAGTCTAGTTTTTAGAGCAGAATTTTATTCCTATAATGAGGGTAAAGGAGAGTAAGATGAGAATTCAACGAAGTTATAGATCTTTGTGTTGTAGCAACTGGGAACTGCACTACACAGGCCAACAGGATGATGATGGAAGTGTGATTACTGCCCTTATGCCTCAGTGGCATAGTGACATGGATGATTGTTGCTCACAACCCCAAACACAGAGAGCAGAGCCTCAGTGCACCAACAAGAATAGTGAGCTTGAATTGCAATAAACTGCCTTTTCACCTAAGAAACTGTCTCCTTTGCAGACAGAACATTTGCCCATTTCTGAAAGTGTAAATGAGAGGTTTCAAATGATGGAAAGGGGTGTGATATGACATGGTACAGTAATGTGTGCTCTTGGACTTAGAGTGACATGACAAACCAAATACTGATAACAGTAAAATATCAGACTGAATATTCACCATAGTATCTCACTGTCTCAGTCTGAGTGCCACAAAAAAGCCACAAACACTTGCTCTCAGTTTCAGTGTGATACAATCCAGCAATGAAAAGAATGGCTTGCAACAATTCCAGATGGAAAGCTGCCCACCAATCAAAAGATTGAAGGATAAGAAGAAGACAATGCATACAGTGTCATTAAATGAATAAACTCGATGCATACTCACATGCAGGCACAGGGGGGCAGTACTCATCCTCACAGTTCACCTCCACCATCTGGCATGTCTGACCCTTGGGACAAGTGACATCATCGCATGGGTTGCGACACTCGCACAAGGGACAGCGGGTGGATGACTCCAGCATGAACCCATAGTCACAGCCCAGACGACATGTCAGGTCTAGACATCCCAGGTCCTCGCGCAGTGCTTCGCAGTCTGTTGGCTCACTGGTCCTGTAGTGAAGGCCCATAACTTATAAAGCACTCATCAAAATACATCAACACCAGTAACATTTTTTGTGATATTGATACACAAATACAGCTGCTGTATTTTCAGACAAAAATATTCAAGCCATTGCAGAGGCAGAAGTGAAGAGAAGTGTAAAAAAATACACTGAATTTATCAAACTCTATGCAGAACAAATGGACAACAGTGTTAATTAAAAGCAACTGTGTCAATAGATAAGATGATCCATGCAGTAATGTAAACAGAAACTCTAACTGTCCATATTTCACTGCACACTGCACACTGCACACATCGTTGGATATATTTAATCAGAAATCACTAGTCTTAAAAAAGGGTATTTAAAGATGTTTCATTCTGCACATGCTTCAAGAAAGAAGACAGCCTCCTGAAACACTGTAAGTTAGATGACTGTTATCCCTATGGCTCCCCTTCCTCGCTCCGACCTGGGGCCCTTTCTCCCCCACATCCCTGTTACACTACAGGCCTCCACTTGGGGCCATTACCTTCCACACCCTGTTCCTCTACTCGGTCATGCCTCTCCTTGTCCCTCCTCCTTCTGATTGGCCCACCCTTCTTTTGAGCCAAACCTACACCTGTATAAATACCCCAACCATCTTGCCCAAGTTATTCTTCTTGTTTAAACGACCTAGGAAGCTGGAATATATAGTGTGTTCTGAAATGTTGGCACAGAAAATTCAGATCCAGGGGAATCACCCAAAAGAAAGAATACAACATTCGCAACACAGCAAAAGTTTGGAACCAAGAGAGGTAAATTTTGTTCCTTAGCCATGCCTTTAAGGTGTATGAAAATCCACTTACTTCTAACCTTGGGAGAAGATAAAGGTGAGTGGTTAGCTTTATGTCCCAGCTGCTGTACCCCCAGTGAAAGAAACTACCATAGATATTGTGCTGGAGACTGGTTAACAATAATAATCAGAGCTCTAAAAATGCTACGTCAAATTGTCTCCAGTTCCAGGCCCCTTCCTGCTGCTGAACAATCCTGTGAGCACATTACAGGTCTTTCTCTTAAATTTATGGCATTTATGACAGAAGGTCTCAAAAAGATTTCCCATATCTGGTTCAGTGCCTTCAGGCATGGCCTATGTTGACCGTTTGGCCTATGGTTACTAGAAACTCTCTAGGCCAGGTTTTGTTACCCCCGCTGACAGGACAAACTCCACAGTGATGGTCCTACAGGTTAATACCACTCAAACTATTTGGGGTTGTTATTCTTCACCATTCCCACTTTATTTTTGGCAAAGGCAAGCAGCAAATCTGCCCACAGATCTGACTGATGATCGACCTTTGGACCCTCTGAATGAGAAGTGCAAATATTAACCTCTTAACTGGGCATGACTTATATGTACATAGTCACTTTGCGCTATTTCAAATGGGTATGATGTAGTATTACATCCTCGATCTTGCACCACTAATATCTCTTCAGTATGACGAGATATGACTTAGGTATTAGTACTGTTACATAGTCTACGGTTTTTCCACTATGAGGCACCACCAGCCACCTTCTTTTTGGCAGCCACTGCCATCCAAGACAATTAATTGGAACACTGTACACTCTACGGTCTACAGCGATAAAAATGGCAGCATGTAGTAACAAGTGAAAGAAGGATCTGCTGACAGATGATGATATCTCCAGAGTTTTAGAAATTGAGGATGAAAGTGACGTATTCTCTGAGGAATCTGATGATTTTTAGTTTGATACAAGTGAGGAGGATTCAGATGGCGATTCAGATACAAGCAGTGTTGTGAATGAAAGTGTATCATATGAAGAAGTGTCAGATGTTTCGCAACCTTTTGTACCTCATGGCATGGCACATCCAAGATTTGCATTTCTCGGTGTAAGTGGAGTGAATGTGGACTTTGATGATGAAATTAATGTTCTGGAATGTTTTCAGAAGTTTATTGATGAAGATATGTGGTAGTTGTTTGCTGAACAAACAAATATATATGCCAACCAGTTTTTGGCAGCAAATCCTAATTTGAAACCACGATCCCGAGCTAGAAGCTGGATGGATACAAACCCGACTAAAATGAAAACCCTAATTGGACTTCTCATTTTTCAAGGTATTGTACAGAAACCTGAGAATGGAATATATTTCTCCAAAAGGGAAAGTATTGTGACACCATACTTCTCACAAATAATGACAGAGAAAAGATTCCATCTCTTCCTAAAGTTCCTTCACTTTGCCGACAATTCCAAATTTGACCCTGATCAGCATCAGAAGAAACTCTATAAAATCCAACCAATCCTTGATCACTTAAAATCCAAGTTTTCCTCCGTATACACACCAGAATGAAGCATCTGTGTCGACGAGTCTTTCTCCTCTGGAAAGGATGACTGAGTTGGATTCAGTACATACCATCAAAGGCAAAAGCAGGTTTGTTGTGAAAATCTACAAACTCTGCGAAAGCAGCACAGGCTATGTTTGGAACTTCATAGTATACACTGGTAAGGATACCATTTATGGTCAGAGACACTCAGGAGAAAAGACTTCTTCGAGGATTGTGCTGGAGGTAGCCCACGACCTACATGTACTTGATAAGGGTTACTGTCTTTACCTGGACAACTGGTATACCAGTCCAAATCTTGTTGACACCTTATGTACCAGAAAAACAGATGTTGTTGGAACCATGAGGACCAATACAAAAGAGTTCCCAGATTTTGTGAAGAGGGCAAGACTAAAAAAGGGGGAAACAGTAGCAGCATTCCGCAAGAAACAGATGATCATGAAGTGGAAAGACAAAAGGGATGTTGTACTCATCAGCACATTTCATGATGTGATGATAGCATGGAGAATGTGACAACTAGACATGGAGTAATCCAGAAACCATCTGTCATCCTTGACTACAACAAAAACATAGGGGGAGTGGACTGGAATGATGGCCAACTTCAAAGCTACAAGTTGGCTCGAGAATGTCTAAAGAAGTACTACCAGAAGATGTTCCACTATCTCCTTGACGTGGTCTGCCTGAATGCATTCATCATATACAAGCAGAAGGGTGGAAGCATCTCTAGGTTGGATTTCCTGCTGACATTAGAAGAAAGCTTGTCTTCAATGGGTGGAGTGGTGAAACCTTCAACTAGGGGTCGCCCATCAAAATCACCCAAACCCTCTTGACTTCTTGGACGCTGCTTCCCAGACATGGTGCCAGGGACATCAAAGAAGAAGCCTAACAGGAGATGTGTAGTTTGCTGGGCCAATGGGAAGAGGAAAGAGCCATCATATTGGTGTTCTAACTGTGAGAAGGCCCTGTGTGTAGTACTGTGTTTTCAAGTTTACCACACATAAAAATTTAAAAATCTAAAAAAATCATCAAAGTTACAAGCATTGTGAATAAAAGCTGCATTTCATCTTTACATCAGGTTTTCATTACGTATTGAAAGAAAACCCCATTATGATTGCACTGCTCCTCTTGCTTTATAGAAATAAGGAACAACGGGAAATTAATTTTAAATACCCAGGGCAGGTTACACCAGCAGCCCAGAAAAGACCCAGTTAAGAGGTTAAGTTTTTTTATGTTTGAGATCACAGCAGTACAAACCAGAAGGATGCAGTTTCCATTCACAATGGGGTCACTGGTATCTTTCATCAACATAATCCTTCTGGTCACACTATGGCCCTTACATCTACTCTGCCTCTAACAAACAAGAGTACCTGGGCTATCTGCTTGGGGTAAAGGTGGCCAGTGCATAGAGCTGATAATCTTACCACCTTCATGCGCTGTCTATGAATTCTGGGATCCTCAAACTCCTGGAGTCTTACAGGCCTGTCCAGGCTTGTAAAGGGATTGCTTTACCTTTACCTTTAACTTCATAGGTGAGATACAGTTTGCTAATGCATTAATTCAGAAAATAACTCTTCATACTGTAACACAAACAGTACCAAAATACCAGACTAAGAAAAACACTGCTTCGAACTGATGTGGCTGCACCAATCCTGAAAGAGCAGAAACCAACCCAAGCATGTGCATGCAAATGTCTAACCTTGTGCCTGGTATCTCAGATCCAAATGAATCCACACACCAACACTGATGGTCACCATTTTTCTCTGCACACTGTGTTGCTTCAAAAGACCCATTGGAGTGGCACTTTGGTGGGGGCAGAGCCAACATCATTCCCTCATGTGTTCCTTCCATCTTATCAGAGAAGTCACGTAGGTATTCACACACTGAAATTAAGACCAAAGTTCACAATCATGCATTTAGACATAACCCTAACCTAAATACTTCCTTAAAGGAATTGTTTTATTGCAGGTGTATTGGTAAATTTTGGTTAGAACCTTGATGTACTAAATTTGGGGGAAACTTAATACTTACGAATTTTTAATATGTGTGAAATTGTGTTAATGACCAGAATAGAAACTTTTAAGAAACTTTAATACATGGAAATGAGAAGGTATTGTTTGATTTAACATTACCAAAGGTGGTGGCAGCGAATACTATGAAGCTTCATATTTACACTGAAAGAAGGGAGTGATTGTGTGGCATGTACATGGTTTCCCTAGCAGGTTGGTCCTATAGAAGTTAATCTCATGTGCATCTAACTGCTCAGTGCTCACATTAGCTACCAGTAAATTATGGGCATTGTGTTTGAATGCACAGTTTCCTTTTCGCTACCATTCGGACCCTCAACCTTGTCTGGTTAGCTTGTCTTGGTGAATGCTATGTTGGTAGAGTGGTTCAGGTCTGCCCTACTAATGGGTTGACATGGCCACGGAGAGGAAACAATGCAAGCTACTACATAACGGTAGGCAGCAATGGGTTTACCAACCCCCGCTAGCCACTACCAACTGATGGCATTGGTGGGATCACTACCCCTATAGCCGGAACAAAACTGATTTGCAGTGGCAGTATGTGAATTAAAACTGGGAGAACCCAAATTAAAAATGCAAGGATACAGAATTAATTTTTTAAATAGGTAAAATTCTTTTGGGAGTGTAAATGAATTTATTTTTATATTCTGGTTTATTTGAAAAGGTTTGGAAAGTGTAAGAAATTGTAGCATTTCTCCACTATACCCACTATAGTGTGTGGAAAATTATTTTGTTTTTGGGTACTACATGACTGTGAGGAACTTGTGTGTTTATAAGGCACATAACTGAGTTTCAGCAGTAGGTAAGGAACCTCCAAGTTCATTACAGTAAAAATTTGGGTGTATAGGTTACAGCCATTAAATGCGAAACTTTGATGAATTACAAACATGTAACTGGAGCCAGACATGATAGAAGATACAATGAAGTAGAGTTAGGACATGCGTACACAGGCAGTTGCTTGTGTATCGTTTTGGTTCACAATGCAATTATGATATAATAAGTGTGTGAAAGTGGTGATAAATATTGTTAAAAAGCCCTTTCAGAGAAGCAGTTTTTTTTAATTTTATTTTTGAGTGTAGATTCCTGCTATAGTTTTCCTATACCTAGCTGTAGGAGTTTGTTGAAACAGTAATCATTGGGAAGATACTAGTGCCTGAGAGAAGGGAAGGTAGAAATTTTTCCATCAATTCCTGTAGAGGTCTATGATTATCTTTCAATACTCACTGGCATTGATCTTGCAAACCGACTATAGCAGTTCAGGATGCTGGACTGGGTCAGTTTTATTTTGCAACCATTTTCTCTGTTTTCATGCACTATAGTAGCAACAGAAAAACAGTGAGCAAGCAACTAGTGGAAGTACATTTTAATGTGACCAGTACTGTACTCACAGGAGGGTGGCCTGTTCTTTTCCATCTCACACACATTTCCACACTGGTCACTAAAGCAACAGCTACTGCTGCCCAAGCAGTCTGCATCTGTATGGCATTGGGTGATATTGTTGCAGCTTGTCAGTGCAGGGCACAATTCTAGCTCCATACGCTCTGCTGGACACAATTGTTAATGCTACATACACTGCATTCAATAGATCAGCACTCTAACTGCAGTTTTGCTTGGTGTAAATGGATGTGCATTATCACACATTCTCACCAGTATTATGCACCTCAGGGCAGCAAACTCCACTTCCTCTGTCTGTGACATATGTACATGTGTGTGTATCTGGGCAGACAACTTCCTCTGCAGTACATGGGATGAGACTGCCACTCATGTCTGTGAGTGGTATCCCCTGTCTGCATATGGGCCGACCTGTCAAATAACATGTGATATAAAACTGAGAATTTAGAGTTTGCAGTAAAATTCATGTGTTGAAAATGCCTCCACGTCCTGTAGTTGGGGGTCTGCATTGTACAGTGACAAGTCAGCCCTCATGCCCAACTTCTGCAGTTTACTCTAATCACCATAACTCATTGTTAAGAAGAACACTGAGCAGCTACATTCAGTATCATTTTCATTGTGCAGGTCCGAATGTGTCACTGACTCAGCAGTATCATGAATTTCACTATGAACATATGACCAAAATGACATATCGTTAATGCAATACAACCTTAGCTTACTGTGCTTACAAAATGCACCTAAGCTTCTTCAACAGTACATAACAGTAACAAGTAACAAACTTGGTGACTTTCATATTTATTCTTCAAATCACCTTGACAAAAAAAAATTACCATTTACAGCGATAATGCAGTTTTTACCATGCTTTTTTTCAATCTGATTGAGCAATTTTGTAGCATTATTAAAAAAGGTCTCAAATATGTTTCCTGCAAAAAACTTAATATATATATATATATAAATATAAATGGCCAACTAATTGCACTTTTTATTATATTTTTTAATATATCACATATAGTATTTCACATATAATATTTTAAAAACATATAATTGTTGGTTAAAATTCACTCCTACATGTTTCGGT
>Ga0123357_10000763_pt1 | contig 32471 bp, 22 predicted proteins | sample TergutEmb28metaG_FD_89873 | JGI IMG/M metagenome (GOLD analysis project Ga0123357, IMG submission 89873) | Embiratermes neotenicus P4 segment gut microbial communities from Petit-Saut dam, French Guiana - Emb289 P4 | ecosystem: Host-associated > Arthropoda: Insects > Digestive system > Gut ... | reverse complement strand
GATTCTTAGAAAGTAATGTCAATATTTTAATTTGCGTATCGTTTATAGTGTCGTTTATAGTGCCTTTTATAGTGTCTTTTTCTCCGAACTGCGTATTAGCAGTAAACCCAATCATTACTTCGTTTGAACGAACACGGTAAAATGGCTCCGGTTGACCAAAAAATTTACGAGCGTTAGTTATTTTTTCAATTCCGCGTCCCCATGCCTCAATTTGTCCTGAACGGAAAAATCCTCCCGCAATCAACGGATTGCGGGGTAAAGACGTGTGCTTAACGAACAAATCTTCGACAGTCCATTTTTCAGGCAGTCCGCCATCGTTATAAATCAGCACTTCGTTCGGGTAGATATGAATATGTATCGGATTGCCCGTACTGTAATCGCGGTGCATGATTGCGTTTAAAACCGCTTCACGAAAGGCTTGACGCGGTACTGGAAAAGTTTCAATTCGCTGTAGTCCTTCATAGCTGATAATGCCTTTAAAATATTTCACATACACTAAATCTTCGGCTTTATCTGCCATTGTTATAAGCGGACCATGTATCTCGTCCTGATAAAGTATTTCGGCGGCATTCTCGAAAAAACCGACTTTTATATACGCACCCGGCACCCAATTTTCTGGGTCTTGGTGGAACAGTAGCAATGCGGCACGTTTTATATATTCACCTTCGACAAGACGTAGATTTTTCAAAAGCATTTCATCGGTCATATCTAAATCCTGCGCAGTCAAACGACCGCTGCCGATGGCTTTTCGGCGGAACGCTTTGAAAGCGTCGCTCTCGAAGTCGTCGAATTTTACATAAGGGACAGGTACGCCGTCCCATGTTTTGCCTTGTTTTCGAAGCATAAATTCGTCTAAAGAGCTCCCTGATAACTCCTGCATAGTGCTTCCCGAACGGTAATAATATTTTCCGTGATAACTTATAGGAGAAGGATAAGGTTTAACTGAAATAACTATGTATTGCATATTTCCGTTGTTTTCTATATTAACGTCCGCTATAATTCCCATAGAATTGCGGATTTTATTCGGCAGGTCTTCAAGCAATTTCTGAGTGTCGGAAATGCCGACGATATTGCCGTTATCGTCTCTTCCGATTTCAATAATGCCGCCTTGCGCGTTGGCAAATCCGCATATATATTTCAAATATTCATCACGCCAAGTTTCTTTCCACTCGACTTTTTGATTTTCCAACGCGCTTTCCCTCATTCCTATAATGTTTCGTTGTATCATTTTTATGTTCTAATTATATCATAAAATATAATACATTACAAGAGAAAAATTAAAACTATTAAAATTTTTTTCTTGTTTAGCTTATAACGGGCGGCATTTGAGCATATCTTGTATTTTTATTTTTTGCAGAAATATTATTGCATTTATTGCGTATCAGGTGCTTCATCTTATTTCGTTCGGCTTCTGTTATAACTCCCTTGTCATATAAGACATCATTAAAATAGTTGAGCCATATTTCATTTAAAATATTTTGGTAATCTTTAACTTCCATTCTTTATCTCCTCTTGGTTAGTAGTATTTTAAAATCAGGATAAAATTATACTGTCACAATTAATTCTTATTATCGATTTATTTATATATGGCAACATGTTCCTTTTGCATATTGTCATATATATAATATATAAGCATAGTTGTTTATTTTTACTCTCAAATTATTGATTTAAGCATTTTGCCCAGATATTATGCGGCATCTTAATTGTGAGTTTTGTCTCCTATCTTGAAATTTAAGTGAATAACTTTAAAGTTTGCAGTACAACTTAAAATTAGTAAGCCTGATTTCACCTTGACTTTATGGCAAATTTTAAGTTTTTAAGCAAATTAATTAAAATCTATTAGAGTATCTGAATTTGCAGTAACTGTGTTAAGTCTGTAATAGTTAAGCTGTATTCCGTACTCCTGCATAGTCGCTCTTAATCTACGAAAAAGATTTATGGCTGGCGGGTATCCTGCTCTAAGCGCAGGTTCAATAAGTTTTATAACATCTGCTTGATACTCGCGCTTAATCGGATTTGATGAATGTAAATAGCTATCTACAGTTTCAAAATACTCAGATTGCTGTTTCTGCGCCAAAGCTATTCGGGAGAAGAAATCTCCTTTTCCTGCCGATATTTGTAAGGCGCGTATGCTTTTGCCAATACTTTTATCGTCATTAACACGGAATGAATTGGCTTCAGGGTCATATGACACATCAGCTTTAATCAAGTCTATATATGCTCTCCGCGCTTTTATTTTTAATAATAATCTGCCGTCGGGGAGCTTTTTTTGTATTATCCCGAAACACTCGTCTGTCAATTCTATATTAAAATTTACGAGTTCGGAAATTTCAAATCCTATATAACACATGGCAAAGTAATATAGATATTCATTGTCAAATTTTTTCAAACGAGCGAAATCTGTGTTTTCCTCGATATAATTCATAGTGTCAATAGCGGCTAAATTGCCATCATATAGCGCCGCATATAAAAACTTTATAACTTGTGCGTTGCCCTCCTCGCCGCATTTACGGGCGAGGAAGCTGTAAAGATTGTCAATCTGTGTGCATTTTTCGGATAATATATTGGGATTCGTTTCTTGGCATATATGATATTCAGGCGGTTCTTCCTGATATTCTTCCCAATAATCGAAAATTCCGTTTTTGTCGATAAAATCGGCTTCGTCTTCGGCTGCTAATGAATTGCGAATTTCGTCGTATAAAATATCGTTATTATCATAGCGGCGTTCAGATATGTCATTCTCTAAATTTTTTATTATTTGTATTGCTTCTTCTGCCGATAAATTCGATATTTTTTTATCTTCAACAAACACGTTATCAAAATCCATATCGGCATCTATAGTTGAGTAACGCGGTCTGTTGAGTATTTTCTCGATGATTTCATTAGTGATGTCCTGTCTGCTTTTTAAGGAGCCTATCAGCTTCCATTTCGTCGTCTGTTGATTCTGTGTAAAATTCATTGGATTGTCCTCCTTTGAGCATTTTATTAAATTTTTTTGTCTCAAACATTACAGTGTCGTAATGTTCTTTATTTACTGTAAACGGAACAATCGGCGTATCGGGTCTCTTCAAAATAATCAGCTTTTCACCTTTTTCGTCGGTTGCTCCTTTTAACTGTTTTTTAACTGCGTCTAACGGCAGCATAAAACTTTTACCTAATCTCTTATAATATTTTTGTACTTCTATATACGCATTTTCTATGACAAGGTAAGAATATTCGTTTTTGTCAAATACAAGAGCGGTTTTAGTGTGCTGGGTATGCCCGTTTTCGACTTTTACTCTTTTTTCAGGATTTACATTCAGTACCTTGTCAAGCGCGTTGAATAACATTTGTATTTCGCCAGATTTTTTTACTTCCCTCGATTGATATTCAATCTGTGCAATCAAAATAGATTTTATCTCGGCGGTATATTGATTTTTTTCGATTTCAGAAATTGCGCCTATGGAAAAAGCATACTCTAAAAAGTTATCGAACCCGAGTTTTAAGAAAACATTTGTATCAATAGTTCTATTGTTCGGCTTTTCTTGTCTGCTTCGAAATTCGTCAGTGAACATTGTATCTCGCTGTTCTGAAAATCTTTCATATAGGCTTTCGCAGTAACTGTCAACTTTCTGTGAAATTATATATTTTAGATAGTTTTTTATGAATTTCAGATAAAATCCAAAATCTTTTCTCATAGCTTTAATCTTCTCAAAATTAACATCATTCGGTTCCACTTCGGTTATATACGTCCTCGCAAGTCCAGACCCTGCTTGTATCGGTATATGTTCCGCTGTTATGACTGGCAATCCCCTTGACATGACTATCTTTTTCCCATTCCCTTGTTTTTGTCGTCCACCGCTGTCGTCTCCGCTTAACCGCGAAATTGTACTTACAATTTTTTTCATATGCCTTGCGTCTTCTGATTCTTCCGGTGGTTTGCAGTCATCAATTATTGTAGGTAAATCACGGCGTTCATCTAACTTATCCAAAATCTCCGCTAATGTCGAGTCAAAATTTATGTGTTGACTTCTGCCTTTTTCAAAATCACAAAAAAATGATGCAACATAAGTTTTACCGGATTGTGATTTCCCTAATAAAATAAAAGTTGTTTTAAGATATTCGCCCAACTCCATCATTTTACTCTTGACAAAGGTTAGCAATATTGCCGCAAATAATGGGAAAGTTATTTTATGTGCGGCGGTACTCAGCATATCAAATACAAATTTACAACTCTCGACTTCATCTTCGGGTATATTTTTTGAATACGGTGTGATTAAAATACCATTGTATGAAAATGCAGGAAGTCTGTCAACCCAACCGGAATAATTGAACTTGTGGACTTGCGGCGCAAAAAATATCATTTGCTGTATGATTAATTTTATGGTATGAATCTTTTTGCGTTCATACAACTGATATTTCGGATTTACACGGTCAATCCAATCTGTTGAGTCCAAATCTTTAAACGGAATAATCGCTTTTTCTGGCTGCTCATCTTTACAGAATAATAACAATTCAATCTCAATCTCCGGGCATTCTTCGCCAAGTTGGTATTTTCTGATAGTTTTTGTTACAATCGCCCCACAGTTTGTCAGTGCCTCGCCGTTCTCACAAAAGAGAACTTTCGATTTTGTTATTATTAACCCGACGACAGAATCTTTATCGAAAAATTGTTGAAATAAATTAGATTTTTCTACAATGTCTATATGCTCGAAATGGTGTCCCTCTAAAGGATGCCCCGGTTCATTAGGAATGAAATGGGTAACATTGCCTTCTTTCACAATGTCGGGATTTTTATCTAATCTGATATCAAACTCTCGCTCGACCATCCCATAAATGCTATCAGGGTCACTTTGTAGTTGAGTTACGATTTTTGCGTATTCAGATTTTAAATTTTCGCTATTGTCGTATTCTTCCATTATTTTATTTCTCCTTCCTTTAGGCGTTGCGACATTCCGACTTTCGCGTTTGCCGCAATTGCCTAATGATTTTACTGAATAAAGAAAGAAGCGATAAAATGTGAGAAAGTTTCACATTCTACCGCTTATGATAGACATAAAAACACCCCCGCTTCTATGAAATTATATTGAAAATATTTTTTGATTGTAAAATTCACCAACCATATATTTACATACGGTTAAACTATACAATCGAAATTTGGTAAAATATCTTCTCCATACCTTTCATAAGCAGGGGAATCAGTAATTATATTATTTAATTACACAACACAAATTTACAATTTTTTGATACTAAAACGACAATCACTACCTGCATTTACCAAACTGATATATGGGATATTCTGCTGGGGATTTTACCGTTTTAAAAGCATTTTCTCCAAATTAAAGGAGTATTTATATTATAGCATATAAAAAAATACTTGTCAAGAAAATTTTCTCAAAAATTTTTATAGATTCTGGACTTAGAGTTGCAGTCCAGCAGAGATAGAAAAAATTTCGCGAGTTTATTTTTTTATACTTCAATTTTTTCGCCGCTTTGAATAATATTGCGCCGCTTAATATCCCGTTAGCACAAATAGTATAGAAAAACAAGACTTTGAATAAAGAAATCCGAATAAATCTTTTATAAATGTAATCGGCATTTCACTCGGAAACATGAGCAAATAAGGCACATTACATCTTGAATTAGTCGCTCCTGCATATCCTATAGATTGTTGATCCATCTCAAACCGATTTATAACCGATTATGATATTTGGGTGAATAAAATATTTCGTTGTTTTGCTCCAAAGATATTAATTTATTCTAAATCTTTAATTATGGTGTCAAGATTAAAATTGGTCTGATGTTGCCTGACTACACAAAAAATATGAGATGGATATAGCATCCTAAAAAATACACTTATAGAAAGAAGTAGAAATAAAATTACAAATCATAATCGAAGTTAATATATATATAATACATTTATTACATTTTACAAAAATTGATTATTACAAATTAATAATAATTATAAAAAATCAATACTATTTAGCCATTTATCGATCTTTTATAATTAAAAATGAAGGGATGTTATATATATGTACAAAAACACAATAACAATTCATACGCTTAAATTTAGTTTTAACCTAAATAAAGATCAGTATATTAATATACTGAAAAACGAATGCAAAAGATCAAAAGAATTAAATATTAATATCGAGCATAATAGATCTAAAGGAAAGAAAATCTTTACTGAAGATGGACTACCAGCAGATCAATATACGGAGTATCACAAGTTCAAAACCTATTTATATGAGGGAGTAACAATAGAAACCTCCTGCTTCAAAAGGGAGTGTATGGGCAATACAACTTATATCAAGAGCACGTTATATCTGAGAATAAACCCTAGGATTTTTGTGCTGGGACTGAATGATCTGCCGTATGTGGGATTATTTGATCTGTCTCTGACTGATAATTTATTATGGAATCTTAGCCACTTGCTTGGCGAAATATCGAATAGTACGTTAAGTTTATCAAACGCCGTAATGAACCGGTTGGATTACAGCATCAATTATGACCTAATATGGAGAAATCTTGCCGATGAATTTATGTATCTGCTGACGCAAGCAAATATACCCAAAGGATTTGAACTAAAGATAGATAAGCCCAGAAACAAAAATAAAGAATACATTCCATATAACCATATAAAGATCGAAAATAAAAGTTACGCTGTAAGTATCTATGCCAAAGCATCGCAGATGGAAAATCAGAGCAAAAAGATAACCTACCCTGATATGGATGAAAGTCAGGGAGTTATCAGATTTGAGATTCAAACAAAATATCGGAAAGCGTATAATATCAAAAAGAAATACAACATACAAGATATAGGCACATTAATCAAACGCAGCTTTGAACATGGCTATGAGATATTCACACAAATTCTGCCTCGAATGTACGGACATGGAGATTTTGTTAGATATGAGGAAGCCATAAATAAAATCTTTGACAGCACATTTGAAAAGACGATAAAGAATAGGATGATTAAATTGGTTAAACTCACCTGCATTTATCAAAGTTTTGACAAAGCGTTGAAACAACTGAAAACTGAGATTACACCTCGTGAATCGTACTATCTGCTGAAAAAGTTTGACGATCTGAGGATAAGCCCGATCACTATTTCCCAATACAGTAATTATGATATTTTTCCGAATCCGATGGCTCTAATCAATGAAAACCAAAATTTTATCTGGGATGGTAGCGACAAACCGTTTAATCTCGGTCAGCTTTATTATCGTAATGCCAATGAAATATACTTGGAACTTTTGAATATACATACGAAAACAGTCGGCGCAGAAGAAGATTATGATAAAAAAATATATAATGATTTAGTTGCTATTATAGATAAATACCCCGGAGTCAAAACAAGTGCGTTATTTGCTCCTGACCCGACTGTTATTTCCAAATTGCTGTTTTTAGGCAAGCTAAATCCCAGTCTTTTTAATGGTATTATAGGTAAAGAACAGATTGATTATCTGTATAATTTATGCAGAAATGGTTGTTAGACTAATTGGGACATAAGTCTATAAAAACTACAGGTAAGACTTTTCAGCCTGCCTGTAGTTCTGTTGCCGCAACAATCAAATGAGCTTATAATATTTATATAACGGTAAACACCTGTCAATGCCGGATTTCACAGGTGCCATAAAATTATAATAAAAATATATACGTTAATATAATTTAATAAGCAATGATGAGATTTGATGAATAATTATATGATTTGGTAAGTAGTTATGTTTTTTTATTTACTAAACAATATAATTAATGAGCAAAAGATTTATTGCTCATATAAAAATAAACCGAAATAATCATAGAAAGAGAGGGCATATTTATGTCCAATAAAAAAATTAGTAATAAAGCAGCCACAGAAACCGAAACCGATATTGAATTAGAACAAGAAGTAACCGATAAAGTTATGACCGAAGCAATCCCAGCAGAGGTTTCAACAGAATCACCATATGATTTTTTAGATACAGATGAATTTGTGAAAAAGATGTATCTCGAAGAAGCAAAAGAACGTGAGGTACAACCCGAATCTGAAGATAAAAATGCTGTATATGTTCTTGAAGTGTACAGAAAATTTTATTCTGATTCCAGTGAGAATGACATTATAATATTTTCTAATAAGAAAAAAGCAGAACAGTCAGTAGTAGCCGCTATTCGAGAATATTCAGAATCAGGTACTGATGATTATGCGACACAATTTTGTTTTGATAAAACAGAATTGTATAAGGCAGGTATTGATAGTGACGACGTAGAGAATGTGACTGAAGAGCAGCTTAATAAAATTGCAAAGAACGCCTATTACGGAAACATTCAACTTTATCCGAAAGATAATAACGAAGATAATGAGATTGATTTCGTAGACATAAGAATACATAAAAGAGAAATTCATTAGGCAAAAAAGAATCCCACTATCAGAATATTGATAGTGGGATTCTATCTTTGTAAATATATACATTTTAAATTGTTTACTGCTTTTCAAGTGAAGTTAGATAATTTATGATGGAATCTTTGTTGAACCGCCACTCTTTTTTACTGAGTTTGTATGCAGGAATCAGCTTTTTATGTATTAAATCATACAGCAGTTCTTTTGAGATGCCCATTATATCCATAATATCCTTCGATGTAAGCACATCAGGGTAATCGGCAAGCATACGGCAAAACCTCCTTTGTTTTGATTATATTAAATATATTTGTCTGTTCCGGTTATAAGAGCATTTATTTCCTATATAAGATCAAAAGCTAAGGTATATGAAAAATAATAGTTTGAATATACAGCTTCCATATTCTGCTCATTCATAAAACAGAAATATGAAATCAAAAAATAATTGCGGTTAAGAAAAAGAGAATATGCTTTTATATCTTATACAGGAAATACCTGCTCTTGAATTTACCGGATATTTTCAAATATATTTATTAATATGTATGTTTATAACGGAATTAAATTTATATTAATGTTATAGATAAGCATAAAAGTTAATGGGCATTGGCAGGAAATGATCAAAAGTATTTTTACAGGTATTATGGGGCAGCAAGGTTGGAAACATCATAGTTTATGCGTCTTTACCGAAAATTAATATATATATTATTTTCTTAGAATGAATATAAAAAATCAATGTTTTAGGAGGGTAATATATAAAAATGAGTACAGCACAAACATCAACCACCATAAGAAAACGAAAAACAAAATTCATTCCGACTACTGAAACTATAACCTGCCACATCTGCAACAAGGAAATAGAAAAGCCTGCTGCAACCGAATTTGACGGGAAATGGCTATGCCCCGATTGTCTATGTGAAGAAACCTTTATATGCTCGGACTGTGAAGAAAGGGTATGGAACGACGAAAATGCTGGGTCGGAAGAAACACCGCTTTGTCAATCCTGCTATGATGAAGATTACATGCGATGCGACGAGTGCGGCATAGTGATTTCTACAGATAATGCCTACTATCTGGAGGAAGATGACGAATACGGATACTGTGGGTATTGCTATGACAAATTGAAAGATAAGCAGTATATACACAATTACAGCTACAAACCGTTGCCAATTTTCTATGGTGATACCAGTATCAACCGATATTTCGGGGTAGAGCTGGAGATAGACAGCGGCGGCAAGGACAACGATAATGCGCATGATTTACTGCGTACTGCAAACTGGGACAGTGAAAAAATATACATCAAGACAGACGGCAGTCTGCATGACGGAATGGAAATAGTGACACACCCAATGACTGTGGACTACCATATGCACGATATGGACTGGGACAGTCTTACACAGAAAGCGTTGTATTTAGGCTATAAATCACATAAAACTACTACCTGCGGCTTACATATACATGTCAACCGGAACACTTTCACATCTGATAATATCAGACAGGAAGCGTGTATCGGCAGGATATTATTTATAGTAGAACGATTTTGGCAGGAGTTGCTAAGATTCTCACGCCGGACGGAGGAGCAGATAAAACAGTGGGCGGCGAGATACGGATTCAAGAACGAACCTCACGAAATACTTGATACAGCCAAGAAAAACAGTTATAATAGATATACCTGCGTAAATATCACCAATACAGCTACAATAGAGTTCAGGATTTTCAGGGGCACGCTAAAAACAAATACGATTATTGCCTCGCTACAACTTATCGATCACATCTGTAATATGGCGATTTCTTTATGCGACGCGAATATAGAAAAGCTGAGTTGGTGTGATTTCGTGGAGCAAATCAATGAAAGCAAATACTCAGAGTTGATAACTTACATGAAAGAACGTAGATTATACGTAAACGAACCAGTTTATATGGCGGAGGAGGAATGAGATATGTGCGCATTATTTGGGATATGCGACTACAGCAACTGCTTCACCAGCAGAAATAAAAACATAATCCTATCGGTTTTATCTGCCGAAAGTCAGATCAGGGGTACAGATGCTACTGGTATCGCTTACGTTAAAAATAATAGACTACAAATATACAAACGTCCAATTCCTGCACATAAAATGAGATATAATCTACCATCTAACGTCAAAACGGTCATGGGACATACCCGAATGACTACGCAAGGCAGTGAGAAACACAATTACAATAATCACCCATTTTTCGGCAGGGTGAAAAATAACACGTTTGCCCTCGCTCACAACGGAATACTGCGCGGCGACCAAGAATTAAGAAAAACTTTAAAACTATCAAATACAAAAATCGAGACTGACAGCTACATAGCAGCCCAAATCATAGAAAAAGAGAACTCTGTAACGTTCGACAGCCTGTGTAAAATGGCTGAAACTATTCAGGGTTCTTTTACTTTTACCGTGCTTGATAAATATGATAATCTGTATTTTGTGCGCGGCGACAACCCACTATGTATTTATCATTTTGCCGATAGGGGATTTTATTTGTACGCTTCTACGGAGGATATACTCCAGAAGTCGCTTAAAGTCTTGGGCATAGATAAATATTATAATCACAAAGTTCAGATAGATTCTGGTGATATACTGCGGATTGCCAGCAACGGCGACATAGACAAGTTAAAATTCCAGTATATTGACTATTTTCCAAAGAGATATAGTTATTATAATTCGCAGTACACTTTCGATTATGATTTTGGAGTTGTTGACGAGCAATATTTGTCAATTCTGAAACAAATGGCGCGGTATTATGGTTATACTGACAGAGATATTGATGAATTAATCATGGAGGGTTGGCGTCTGGACGAGATAGAACTGATGTTATATGATGATCTTTATGAAAACGACGAAACCGAATATTGTTTGAACCGAATAAAAATATGAAAGAGGGTGCATAAAATGGCTATAAAACAACCATCTGAACTAATGACTATAGACAAAAAAATACGGATACTGATAGCTGGATTTCCGGGCATATGCAAGACGACGTTAGGATTGTCTGCCCCGAAGCCGCTGTTGATTGATACAGACAGAGGCATAGACAGAGTTATGGCAGTACACAGGAAACCGTTTATACAGCCGGAAAACTACGGGGAATTGTTGAACGATTTAACCGTGGAAAATCTGCAAGACTTTGAAACGCTGGTATTCGATACTGGGGGACAACTCTTGAAACTCATGGCGGAATGGGCAAAAAAGATAAACACTGCAAATGGACAGCGCGACGGCAGTCTAAGCCAGAAAGGCTGGGGTACAGTCGGCAGAGAATTTGAATCTCTGATGAACCGCGCTTATTATGACCTGAATAAAAATATAGTTGTTATATTTCATGCGAGAGAGGAAAAAGACAACGACGTTTTGAAACTGCGTATATTAGTGGAAGGGCAGACGAAAGACAATGTTTACCAACCAATGGATTTAGCGGGCTTTATCGAGATGAAAAACAATAGGCGTGTTATCACATTCGGCAATAACGAGCGTCATTTCGGCAAATGCTGTCACGGAATACAGCAGAGTATAGTAATTCCTGAACTGAATGAAAATACGCCGAATAACTTCCTGACGCTGTTATTCAGTCAGGTCAACGAAAATATCAGAAAAGAAACGGAGTTATGCGAAAAATCCAATGAAGAGTACGGTGCGGTCATGTCTGACATCACAAAAATAATCGACAGTATAAAAGATGTCAAAACCGTTAAGACCGCCGCCGAGAAACTAAAAAACATCGAGCATAAAAAGACCAGTCTGGCAGAATCGCAGTTATTATTCAAGCAAAAATTAGCAGAATTGAATTTAAAATATAACAAGGAAACGGGGGATTATAATGTCAAGACACAAATCACAGGAAAGTCCGGCAAAGCCGAGGATGTTAATGACCCACAGTCTGCTTAACTCGTGGAATTACCTATATAAAGCTGACGGAGAGCAGTATGATTCAGCATATGAAAGTTTTATAAATACGCTTAACAGGGTTGAGACTGAGCCAACAAAAGCTATGCTTGCAGGCAGGGAGTTCGAACGGCTGGTGTCCGATGTAATTTCCGGTAAGGAAATCAATCACGTCTGGCTCGCCGGAGCTACTGAAATATCAGATATAATCGGGCATACCGGCAACTGGGAGCAAGCGAAAATGATGAAAGAAGTCACGATAAACGGAGTGGATTATCTGCTGCACGGTGTCATCGACTGGCTCGGCGGCGGTATTATGTACGATGTGAAGTACAAAGAAAATCTCGGCAATTACAATGTCGGCGATTATTTCGACAACACTCAGCATCGGATGTATTTTGAGCTTGTTTACGGTGCCGATACGTTTATTTATCTTATTTCAAACGGGCATAAAGTTTATACAGAATCCTACCGACGCGACGAGTGCAGACCGATTGCGGAAACTATCGCAGAATTTGCACAATGGCTCAAAGCCTACAATCTATGGGATATCTACTTCGAAAAGTGGCAAACAAAATAAAGCAAAAAAGCGTCAGCGGAACATAAAAAATATAAGTTCTGCTGACGGTTTATATAAAATTCTAAGGAAAGTGAGGAAATCCCGCATGAATACAAGCGTAAGCAACAGGACGTTTTTAGAGACTTTTAAATATATTCTTCAAATCTGCACAATCGCTATCAATACGATTTGGACGATAGTATCACGGATTTTATAAGGTAAGACGTTGAATTTTTAGATTGACAAAGAATAACGGCAGACAATGATCCCGCCGTTATTTTTTTATATAAGAGTAAAATTTGAAATATCGACTGTAATTGCATAATCATTTTCAGACTTTCTAATGTCAATCCTATCTCCCCATACACCTGTAACAAAATATTCTGTCTCTATAGAAGTAGAAAATTCGACACCGTAATAATTTTCTGCAACATTATTTATGATATTTTTAATTTTTATTTTATCACCCACTTTTAAAGTGTTGAGATTTTTATTGTTTTCTTCTATTCGGACAAGATTAAAAAGATGAATTTTATATGAACCAATCATTTTATCGTTGGCTATATAAGCCGCATTATCAATTATATCTCTTACAATATATTCATTTGTACTTACAAAAAATTCTGTATTATTAAAATCTTCTGACATATTATTTATATTGATATTTTTTATCTTTACCATATCGCCTATTTTTAGAGCATCCGAAGCAGTAGATTGGAGAATTTCTGCACTATCACTGGACGTTGTGAAACTTGATATTTCATTACTTTTCAATTTTAAAAATTTGTTAATACTACCGTCTATATCAAACAATTCGACTATATTCTGCGGTAAACCGCATTCTTTAATATTATTTTCTAATCCTGCGACGACTCCGGTAGCAATTTCTCTGTCATTATCAAACTCTACTCTACCTGCTCCAACATGATATTCACAGTCAGTAACAGAAACTACTTGCTGTTCCTGAATTTTTTTATTGAATAATCCGACCAAATATTTGTCATATACTTTAAATATGTATTTATTTTCTATATTTGTCATGCAATTTTCCATTTTACAGCTTTTTATTTCAACCGCAACATTAGTTATTTTTTCTAATGCTCCACCTGCAATGAGATAAGAATTTTCAAGGTCTATTCCATTAAATATACAATTTTTTACTATATTTGATCTTTTTTCTTTTTCAGAATAAAATTCCAGTACGGCTCTTTTAATATCACCCCAGTCAGGCAATTTCAACTTTTGAAGAATATTTATGAATTTACAAGTAGATACTTCAAAAGGCTTGCCGCTAGAATTAGTGCTATATAAACTGCCCTTAAATTCAACAAATAAACAGCCAAATAGATTCATGTCCGATAAAAAAGCTGAAAAACTATTGGAACTGCAATTATAAAAATAAGAATTTCTTATTACGGTCAAATTTGAAATTTCGAAGCAATTTAAATTCACAAATTCACAATTACAAATTTCACTTTTGGTAATAGAATAGCCGGATATTAATTTAATATTTCCTTTTTCAAGTTTTGAACCGTCGGAAATAAATTTACTGTTTCTGATACTGAAATTTTGTGTGTTATAACCGCAATTAAAAATTTCTCTAAAATAATTAGGCTGTAAATTAAAGTCTTTTAGTAAATTTAAATCTTTGAATCTGATTTCACAATTCAACATCAAAACGCTTTTTTCATAGTCCGTCGATAGAAATTGGGAGACAGGGTTTTGAATCAGAGAATTATTGAAAAATATATCTCCATAACTAACTTGTATAAAGTTGAGGCAATTAATGAAAGTGCAATAGTTGAATTCAATATTTTTACAGCCTTCGCTGCTATCTGAAATGAAATATTCGTATAGGCTTTTATCGGCTATACTTGATACTACCTTGTTTAGGAAAAGACATTTTTCAAAATTTATGCAAGATTCTTTATCTTTGAGTAAAATCCGTCCTTTTAAATACGATATATCATAAGTGAATTTACAATTTGTGAATTCTAAAGCACCCGCGCACACAATATCTGCGTTAAATGTAATATCTTTATTCTCAATTTTTATTTTTTCGTCCTTATTGATAACTAATTCTCTCTCAATTACATATTTTTCAATCGCCGGAGGATTACTCTGTGAAGATATTTCGGGAGTTTCCCGATTTTCATTTATAGCACTATCAATGTAATTATTATCAGATTGTGGCAATTTGCTATCTAATGTCTCATGTGGGGCTTCTTCAGCAATATTAATTTGTGCAGCACTTATTTGCATTGATTCTGAATATGTGCTCTCTACTATATTTTCAATCTGCTCCCGTTTAATTCGTAGTAAATCGGAATATATTAAATCTGTGGAAATTTCGGCATTTTCATCTATAGGAAAAGCCGATATTACGTTATCTGCGACTTTTACTTTACTTAAAAGGGTACGATTCATAGCAGGTATAAAATTATAGCTTTCTATTGCCAGCGACGCCATTTGAGCCATAAAATTTTCGGCAGCTCCGTTTGCTTCAAGATATACAAGACCAGCGTAACGCTCCGGCATATTTAATATGTCAACGACGTAATCTTTTATCGGTTTACTCGCCTCAATTATAATATTTTTTGCTCGCATAGCTCTTTGTATAATATCATTTTTACGTTCGTCTTTTACAATTTGCGGGTCGAACTGAGACAGTATCCTGAAAATGCTTACAATCGGTTCGGATTCATTGTATAAGCCCTGCTCTATTTCGGTCGTGAGCATATGAAAATTATCTACACTCTCAATTTTTTCGTTTAATTTATTCACAAATCCGCCGAGGATTTGTTTTAGCTGAATATTCGAGGCATATATTTCATTCATTTTTGTGCAAAGGCTTATCATAATTTCCTGATTGATTTTATTCTTTTTATATAATTCACTTAACGCTTGTATCGAATAAGTGCCAAGTTTTTCATGGTTTTGACGTAATTCTTGTACTGTTAGTTTATTTTTACCGAATAATGTTTTCGTAATTCGTTGAAACCAGTGTTGATTTTCCATAGTTTGTACTTTGTTTTCGGTATCGCTCACAAGCGAAGTCATCCCTGCTATTATCATATCAAGCTGAGAGCTGTTTTGACTCGTAAAGTATTCAATATCATTCGCGCTTATTAATAATTCTGCCATATATTATATATTACCTCCCATGTGCTATATTTTATTGTATAAATCAATAAGTTCACCCGTGACAACTATATCAGCTTCCCGCAGTTTGCCATGTATATACTGTTGACGACCTATTTCATATATAAAGTTTTCATAACTTAATGACGCATCTTCAGCGCATTCTATAAAATCTTTATATGCTCCTGTCAGATTTTCATAATATTTAGCCTGATTTAGATATTTTACGTAATCGCCGCGTTTGAAAGCCGGTGATATTATTTTGCTTAATGTTGCCCCGACTACGATAGCTATAGGAAAGGTTACAAAAGAACTCACTCCCGCCGCCGTTATCGCCGCGCTTATCGGTATCATAATACAGCTCGTTCCGGCGGCTGTAATACCACTATTGCCGCCGCTCAGTAATATCTCTTTTATATATTCCTCTTTTGATATCCCACCATTTTTCCAGCGTCTATAACTGGCTATAGTTTCAATGCCTGCGCCGATTACAAATCCTAATGCCCCGGCTTTGGCTGAGGACGCGGCGATATTTTTCAGATTATATGTTAAATTCGCTTTCCCACCTTTTAATGAGTCTATACGCTTATTGGTGTCTTTAATAATTTCATTGGAAGTTTTATAGGGTTCAACACTGTAACTTTGTTTTTGTGCGTTTGCTACTTTCTCGGCATTTGTCACGACTACAGTATCCTGCGGAGTATTATGTAAATCCGGCATATTTGCACTCGTATATGCTTTAAGTTGAAATTCATCCGCTTTTCCGGTTAGTAGGGTTGCCTTGGCGACATCAATTCCTTCTTGCGTTGGATTGTCGCCTAAAAAAAATTTTGAAAATACATTTTTTATTTGATTGCGTTGATTCGCCGTCCAGTCCCACTCATACCCTTTGCCTTGAACTGTGTTACGCATTCCCCCATTTATTTTTTCCATAGAGTTCAATATCTTTTCCGCAGAACCAAAATCATTGGGGTAATTTCGCCCCATCCACTTCCAAAATTCAACATCATTTGTCAGGGCATTCGTAATAGGTGCAGATGAAGCCACGGACGAAAGCTCTGCAGCTTGTTTATCTTTTAACAAATTCACGCTATCAATGATAAATTCCTGCGCTTCATGTTCATTTATATCTTTCACAGTTTTCTCCCCCATATTTTATATGTATATGCCTTGTATTTATAAAGTAAAAATATTTCAATCCATTTTACAGTAACTATCTAAATTATATCACAACAACTGATAATAGTCAATATAAATTTACTTGTTTTAAATTGTTTATAATTAACGAAAACTCTGTTATTATTTTAGCAGGGGGTGGCGTTATATGGATATGCTTAAAATAGGCTCGAAAATAAGGGATGAGAGGAAAAAACATAATTTTACTATTGCCGAACTGTCAGAACGTGCCAATATTTCATCAAATTTTCTTGGAAATATAGAACGCGGCGTTGATACTCCCTCTCTCGAAACGCTTATAAATATCGCAAATGCTCTTTTCATTGGAGTTGATCGGCTTGTAAAAGACAGCCTTGATATAAAAAGTATAGAAGAAAAATCAATTGATTTTGAAAGTATGGATATAATGCGCGGAATAAAATCAATGTCGAAAAAACAAAAAGAGTGCGTATTATCGTGCATAAAAGCATTAAAAGATTTTGGTAAATAAACAGTTCCGGTAAAGCGTATTCTATGAATATATATTATTTAAGCAGAGTTAAAATAACTGATACTATTGAATTTATCGGTTATTTTAACTCTAAATTTATAATTTATAGGAGGAGCAAAATGTCAGCGAATACCGATTTCAATAAAAATCTCACAACATTTCTAACCGAAAGTAGAGAAACGGCACTTAGAGAATTATATCAGAATAATTTAAAATACAAGGATTTACGAGAAAAAATATCAAATTTATCAAAAGAGGCAGAAGGGGGAATACCTACGGAATATTCTGACATAATGGAAAAATTAATTGACAGTTATCTTGCGGTATCACGAATGGAAGCCAATTATCTGTATCTTCGGGGATTCAAAGACTGCGTAAAATTGTACAAAAGGTTAGACGATACATTTGACGAAAGTGACGAATTTGAGCAGGTTTTCGTATAAGGAACATACAAAAAAATAATTCTGGGCATATAAAATCCAGAATTATTTTTTTATAATTTATGCCGCCGTTTTAATCAACGCATGAGCCTTATCTATTATCGGATGTCCTTCGAGCGTTTTCACAAAAAGATTTTCTCTATAATTCGCGGTATTCCGTATCGGAGTTGAGTGCGTTGCATAGTCCGAGACGGCGTTTATGAAACGGTAAGCATTTTTATCAAGCAATTTCAGATCCGGCGCGTCGAAGTAGCGCATAATTATGTCGTCACGCTGTTGCTTGACATTTTTTATCTGAATATCTGTCGCATTGTCGGGCATGTGTATCAATTCGTCGATATAGTTCAATACTTTTGCTTCCGACAGCTTTATCCTGTTAAGACTATCAACTTCTTTTCCAAGTCCAGTCATATAAGTATGTGCGAGTTCAAGCGTTTCCTGTGCTTCGTGCATTTTACCTTGTATATTCCCAGTATGTCTCGCAGACCATGTACGGTTTGCTTGTTTTAATGCTAAATTCAAAGTATTAGCACAGACAACTCTTATCGGAGTCATAGCAACGGTAATTGCCGCAGAACCATCGTGAGAATTTGAAAAAACGAGATAAGGTTCTATCTTATCTCCCGCTATTATGTACTTTTCTGGCAGTTTAGCGAGTAACCATACACGCCGACCATTCTGTAAACTGCCCGCCGTTTCATATTTGACATCCATACCGAGCAGTTCGTCTGTAAAAGCGAACGCCTCATAGTTCTGGACAATTTGGTATCTATCAGAAACTACGCCGAGTATTTGACTGTCGGTTTCGCGGATATTTGCTTTATAATTTGGGATTAATTGTCCTTGTGCTGTGTAAATTGGTTGCTGTGCTACAGTCCAATCAAGTTCCGATACTGTTAATGCTTCCTCTGATGATAACGCTTCCGCTACCCTCGTCCCAAGTCCGTGCCACGGGGTTTCTCTTACGTAAAACATTGTTTCTACGTTTGCTGGCATAAATATATCCTCCTGCAATTTTAATGATTTTAATTTGTTATTTATATTGGAATAATATATATGTGAAATAATTGAAAAGAGCGGGTAATCTGACATTACATAAAAGTAAAAATTTACAGAATTTTTTCGCGGAACGGTATGTTTTTGAGACAACGAACATGATATAATGATTTTAAAAGATAATTTTTATTTTAAATTCGGAAAGGATTGTCTGTTATGTTAAAAAAATCATTATCAACACTATTAGTTATACTTATTATTATTTCTACAATGCCCATCATTGTATTTGCGCAAGATTCCGATTTTGTTATTAATAACGGCGTTTTGGTAAGATATAATGGCTTGGGAGGTGTTGTCATTATTCCGGAGGGAGTGACAAGTATAGGCGAATCCGCATTTGCTTCTATTGCAAGCATAACTTCCATTAAACTTCCCGATAGCGTCACAACAATTGGAAAATCCGCATTTTCTATGTGTATAAATCTTAAGTCTGTTAATATTCCATCTGGAATAACGGACATTGGTAACTATGCTTTCGAGTCTTGCAGGAGTTTAATAAATATTACAATCCCTGAACGCGTAAAAAACATAGGATTTGCCGCTTTTGCTGACTGCCGGAGTTTAACTGATATTTATGTTGATAACAATAATCCTTATTACAGCAATATATCAGGAATTATGTTCGATAAAAATCAATCGGTGCTGATGCTGTACCCAGCAGGAAAGAAAGTCTCATCCTATTCAATCCCTGCCAATGTAACAATTATTGATGCGTATGCGTTTTATCGCTGCGATAATTTAACTTCAGTAATTATACCGGACGGTTTGACAACAATAAAAGAAAACGCATTCGGGTTTTGCAGCAAATTAACCACAATTACGATACCTAAAAGTGTTGTAAGTATTGAAACGAACACGTTCAGCGATAGCGGCTTAACTTCAATTACATTGCCGAACAGCATAACAAACATAGCCGACCGGACATTCAGTTTCTGCGACTGTTTAACCTCAGTAATAATCCCTGACAGCGTAACAAACATTGGAAATGCTGTGTTTCAGGGTTGTTCCACCCTGACTTCAATTACTGTGCCAAATAATGTGACGAGCATTGGATATGAGGCGTTTAACTCTTGTCCTTCTCTAACATCGGTAATTATACCTGAGAGTGTTCAAAGTATTGGAGGCGGTGCATTTTATCTCAGCGACAAAGCGGTCATTTACGGTATTAAAGGCTCGTATGCCCAAAAGTACGCTCAGGATAACTATATAAAATTTGCTGAATACACAGTTCAACAAGACGGGTCAGTCGCGCCTGATTCATCGTCTGTCACTCAAACTCAGCGTCAACCCGTGAACACAAAATTTGACGCTCCCAGCATACTGAATAAACTTGGGCTTTTTAACGGAGTCGGCACAGATGCTCATGGCAATCCGATATTCGATTTGGACAGGACGCCAACCAGACAGGAAGCGTTGGTTATGCTCATCAGACTGCTTGGACTGGAAAAAACTGCTCTCTCCTCGTCAGCGAAAAATCCGTTTGACGATGTGGCATCATGGGCTGCGCCGTATGTAGCATACGCGTATTCAGTCGGACTGACAAACGGTATAAGCACGACTAAATTCGGAAGTAATGAATTGGCAACATTACAGCAGTACAGCGTGTTTTTATTAAGAGCACTCGGATATAGTGAAAAGAATAATGATTTCACATATTCCAACGCTTTGGATAAAGCATTGGAGCTTGGAATTATATCTTCAAAAGACGGAAGTTTGTTTACAAGAAATAATGTCGCAGAATTATCTTATAATATCTTATTATTGTCTCCCAAAGGCGAAACGAAAAAGCTGGCGAATAAATTATTATGGGACGATGTATTTACAACAGACCAGTTAGACAACACTCATGACGGTAAATTAATGCTCGCTGCCGATATGCCAGATATAATTTCAGATGGAGTAATTGTATATAACTTAGAAGATTTACGCGACTTGATTTATTTGTTAATGAAAAACAATCAAATGGGTACTGCGATTACTGTGCCGGGATTTTCTAAAGACCAACTAATCCCAGTATATGACGAAATAATAAAAAATTATCCTCCAAAAGCGATTTTGGATACTTCTGTTACATCATGGAATAATTACATATATCCGTATATATATCTCAGCGACTACTTAATGCTGGAATATTATTATGAAAATCCAGCACGATACCAGAAGAATTATCAATTTTATCGTACTGATCTAATTGTATATTCAGGAGTAACAGTAACATTGGCGGGCTGGGTATATAGAGTTGACGGCATTATAAAAGAAAATACGAAATCTTCTATGAGTCAAAAGGAAAAAGTAAAAGCACTTCATGATTACTTAGTTCTGAATACTATGTATGACCGTGCATCAGAGGGGAAATTAACGATGTCCTCACATTTCGCAAATCAGGTTATCTTTGACGGATATGGGGTTTGTGACGGATATGCGGGAGCTTTTAAAATATTGATGAACGCAGCCGGAATAGAGTGCAAAGTAATTTATGGAAGTACGCCGTATGGACTTCACGCATGGAATCAGGTAAAAATTGACGGAGTATGGTATAATGTTGATGTTACTTGGGACGACCCGGATGACGGCGAAAAAATATTGTATGATTATTTCTGCATATCGGATGAAAAATTTTCAAAAGATCATCAAGCAGACGAAATATGTAAATCAGAAAAATGCCCAGATACTTTGAATTTGAATTAAATTCCCCAGATCTGGAATGAAAAATGACGGCTATTGGGCATAATACTACTTTACAATACAAATACTTCTCTGCGGCAAAATCCAAAGATAAAAGTAATAGCCAGAGTTACTGACAGCATTTTTATATGCTGTCAGTAACTTCGGTTATCAGATCAACATATTGTAGAATTAGCATTCTTACAAAAATATAGTTGGAGTGATATAAATCATTAAAACTATATTTTTTTATGACAAACATGTTATAAATATTGCAAAAAAAAATTAATAAATACTTGACAGCAGATTTTAATTATGATAATATTAACATGTGTAATATGGCAGTAAAATCCAATATAATTGAGTACAAATGTACAGGAGGAATAATTACAAATGAAAAACGTAGCAAAATATAAAACGCGGCATATTAGTAAACGACTATTTGCGTTAGCACTGATAATTATACTTATGTGTGTATCGGCGGTGGTAATTTTAGTTTCTGCGTCGAGTATAACAGGGAATATAGTTGATACGGCGATAACTCTTAATATCGCTGATCCCGATGGTAATTTAGGGAGTATCGTATGGGATTATTTGCAGGAAAACGGTCATTATCCTGTTGTGAATTTGACTATTACTGGGTTGATGACTGAAGCGGATATCACATACATACGCGAAGAACTGCCTGATTTAATAGAATTAAATATTTCAGGCATTACATATTCTGATTCGGTTTATCCCATGAACGCTTTTTCAGGTCATCTTTCGTTGGAAAAGGTGTGTTTACCTGCAGATATTAAATTATCGAACGGTATGTTTATGTTTTGTAAAAACCTTGATACTCTTGTATGTGGCAGTAATAATTTTACAGACGGTGTAATTGACCTTACAGGTTACGGTTTGTCTGATTATGATTATAATTTATTTGATGGCACCAATGTTAAAAAAGTGCGTTTGCCGGAAAATATTGAATTGCAGTATGGTATGTTTACAGATTGTGCAAATCTTGATACTCTTGTATGCGGCAGCAGAGATTTTACAGATGGCGTAATGGATTTTACCGGTTATAATGCCCCGTCGTATGGTTCTCGTACATTTCAGGGAACTGCAGCGCATATAGTTCGGTTGGCATCGGATATACCTCTGGCAGATACAATGTTTTCGGATTGCTCGAATCTTGATACATTAGTATGCGGCGATGGGGATTTTACTAATGGGGTAATTGATTTATCGGGTTATACTGCGTCGTCTTACGGATATTATGTGTTTGGCGGCAGTTATAACGTTCCGGGTGTAAAAAAAGTACGATTACCCGCAAATATTGAATTGTCGGATAGTATGTTTTGGGGATGTTCAAATCTGGACTCGGTTGTGTGCGGTAATAATGATTTAATTGACGGTATTATAGATTTGTCCGGTTATACCGCATCTTCTTACGGAAGTGATGTGTTTGTATGCAGTATAGCACAAAAAGTTCATTTACCTGCCAATGTAGCACTTTCACAAGAAATGTTTTATAATTGTCCGAATCTCGACACGCTTGTATGCGGTAACGGTGATTTTACAGATGGCGTTATCGATCTGTCAGGCTATACGGCTTCCTCTTATGGAAATGAAACATTCATGAATACTGGTGCAAAAAAAGTCCGTCTGCCTGCCGATGTCCAATTATCCGATAATATGTTTTGCGGTTGTGTAAGCCTTGACACGCTAATATGCGGCAGCGGCGATTTTATTGACGGTATAATAGATTTGTCAGGTTATACCGCTTTATCCTATGGAGACTACGCATTTGCCGGCAGCGGCGTAAAGAAATTGCGATTACCTGAAAATATTGATATATCTAATTCCATGTTTGTGAATTGTGCAAATCTTGACACACTTGTATGCGGTAATGGAGATTTTACTGACGGAATAATTGACTTCACAAATTATAAGGGGTCTTCTTACGGAGATCGCACATTAGAAGGTACAGGAGCGCATACAGTCAGATTACTTAAAAATACAGAGTTATCAAATGGTATGTTTGATTCTTGTACAAATCTTGATACATTAGTATGTGGCGACGGCGATTTTACTAATGGTGTGATTGATTTATCAGGATATACAGCGACATCTTACGGATATGGACCATTTCAGAATTCTGGCGTAAAAAACGTTCGCTTGCATGGGAACATTTTATTGACTCAATCAATGTTTTACTATTGTACAAATTTAGACACAATATATTTTATTGATGGAGATACTGTTCCTGTCGAAGATATAAATACAAATCCGTTTGTCGGGGTTTCCGTTACAGGCACTCTATATTATCCAGTTGGCGCGACTGGATATAATGCGGCTGCTTTTGGCGGTAATACTGGTTTGATAGGATATACGAATTATTCTTTGGATAAATGGACTTTTGTTCCATACAACGAAAGTGGTTCGATTTTAACACTGCCATCTGCACCGACCAATATCACTGCCGAATCCGGCGACAGTCAGGTCGCGCTTTCTTGGGATGCCCCAGTAAATGACGGAGGCAGTCCGGTTACGGGATATGAGGTACAAATAAACGATATTGGATTGTGGATTGATGTCAGCGACAATACATATACATTCATAGGATTGACTAACGGCACAGAGTATAAATTCGCGGTACGCGCGGTCAATGCTGTAGGTGCGGGCGAGGAAGCGACAGTAACGGAAACTCCAACTGCTTCGTTGACAACGCACAACATACATACATTGATTTTCAACGGTTCCGACGGGAAATTTTACATTGATACAAATGACAGCGGGAATTATGATGACGGCGACACTCTTTACATCGACCAAAATAACAAATGGAATTGGGACAGTATAACAAACACCCTTACGTTCAATGGATTTGAGTGGGAAACATCGGCAGATACTGCGATGATTATACAGGCATATAGTTATGATGCGCAGTCGGACAATTATAACATAAATGATATAACACTTTCATTTGACGGAATAAACACAATACGTTCTACTTCTGACGGAAACGATATTTCAGTTGGGTTGGAATATTTGGGCAATACGCTGACTATTGATGGAGTAGGCACTCTCAATATTTACAGCGGCAACACCGTACAGGCAAGCTGTGCTGTAAACGTAGAATATAATGCGGTAATAAACGGAGGAACAATAAACGCATACGGCGGCAATTCCGATGATACAAGTTTCGGAATACTATGCGGAAGCATGGAATTTAATGACGGTACGATAAACGCGGTTGGAGGAGGTGCGCTTAGAACTGTAGGTATTTACATATTTCCTGACAGCAGTCTAAATGTCAGCGGAGATATAAATATAAACGACGGAGTAATAAGTGCGCGAGGTGGAAGCAATCCAAATAACACAATAATGAGCGTTGGTATTTGGGCTGAGGGTAATATTGTGATTGCCGGAGGGGTAACAACCGCGTCGGGTGGTCCGGATGGATTCAGTTCGGGGATAGCGTGCGGTTATACAGACGATCAAAATATTGTCTCTGGCGGAAATATTACAATTACAGATGGCAGTATAAACGCAAAAGGAAATTCGGGGGCTTTATACAGCGACGCAGGGATTCCTGTTTCAATTACCGCTCCTGTATATAAATACTGGGCAAAAACTGTCGCAAATTATACCGATAATACATGGATTACATATCCAAACGGAGAGTCGTTCGTCAACAGTCCAGATTACGTTTATTTAAAAATAGAAACAATAGCGGCAAATTACGGTATCTCTGTCGATGTCACCGGAACATACAAATTCCCCGACGCGACTGTGGGCTACAGCGCGCAGACTGCGAAAAACGTTACAATTACAAACATCGGAAATGATTATACAGGAAATCTGACGCTTGCTTTTTCCGGAACAAACGCGGACAGTTTCACTATATCGGGAACATCTGGCGGCGGCGCAATTAATCTGAATGCAGGCAGCGGTTTTACTTTCCCGATTGCACCTAAAACGGGGCTTGCCGCAGGTACATATACGGCAACATTCACAGCAAGCGGAAGCAATAACATATCTGCGAGCTTTAACATAAGTTTCACAGTTAAATCACCGCCGCCACAGCAGAATCAAAATCCAGACACTAATTTGAACTATAATACATCTTATTTTAACAGTTCAAATATAAATCCACCTGCGGCATCTGTTCCGACTGAAATGCAGACAGAACAAAAAAGCGGAGGAGAAATGACACTAAACGGCACCAATGTGCCGGTATCTATAAACGCAATAAAAAATTCATATGGAAATGGCAGTATTTTATTTAAATCAACGAATTCACCCGTATCTAGTTTGGCAATCCCGGCAGATTTGCTCGCATCAACTTATAACGACACAAAATCATTAGTGCCACCGTTTGAATTTATATTTGCTTCACCGGTTGGAACATACACATTACCGGCAAATATTGCATCTTTAATACCTGATTATAATAAATTAATCAACGGTAAAGATGTCCCGATTTCATTTAAAGTTACTATAACAGACAAGAGTTCAACTGATTCTATCGCAGGCGCAATAAGCCCTGTCGTAAATTTTAAGTTGGAATTAATTGATGGAAATGGCGCAGTAATTGCAGAAGTTACTAATTTCAACACCGCAATTAACAGGACTATTAATCTTTCCGCAGGGACCAAAAAGCCGGCGCATTATGGAGTATATACAAGAGAAAACGCAAATTCTGCATGGAAATTCACACCGCACCAGTGGATTGACAGCGGAACTGGCGCGAACGCAAAATCGTCTGTCGTAATTTCGAGCAATACAAACAGCGAATATGTAGTTGTCGAATATACGCCTAAATTCATGGATGTAGCGAAAACTGAATGGTATTATGACAATGTGGCACTCGCGGCGGCAAAGAAATTAGTCAACGGCATGAATGACGATGGGACGATTTACAGCCCAGAAAATCAAGTTACCAGAGCGGAATTCATTCAGATGATGGCAAACGCGCTGAGACTGCCGCAGGCGGACGCAAATACGGCGGCATACAGCGACGTAACGAGCGACAAATGGTACTACGATGCGATAATCCGCGCGAAATCGGCAGGGCTACTGACGGATATGGCAGCAAACGGAACGTTCAAGCCGGACCAACCGATGCTACGCGAGGAAATGGCGTATGTTCTTGCGAAAGTCGCAGAATACTGCAAAATCACAGTCCCCGACACAGTTGTTGATTTGAAAACAAGATTTACAGATTCGTCAACGATTGACAGCAAATACGCAAGCTATGTAACGACGACGGTTAAGTTGGGCTTGATGCAGGGCATGTCGGCGATGACGTTTGAGGGACAAGGCACTGTAACGAGAGCGCAAGCGGCGACTGTTCTTGTGAATATGTGCAAAGCGTTCGGAATTATAGATAAATAGATATTAAGTCAATTTATAACAACGACAGGATTGTACCTGTCGTTGTTATAAATACAAAAAAATCCATGCCATAAGCCGAAAACAATTTTCAGCCGAAAGCATGGATTTTTCATATTTTTTCAAAAAACTAATTTAACCTCATACATGAGTTTTTTGCTGTGACCGTCAAGCCACCTGTATGTCCTGTCGAACTTCAGCTTTCGTACAGGACATATCTTATTGACCATTTGTCCGCCTACTGAACCAGCCTGACGAGCTGTTAAATCGCCGTTATATCCCTGTGATAAATTTACGCCGACTTCGCTTGCCGCTTCCATCTTATATTTATTAAGAGCAGCTTTTGCTTCAGGTACAAGTGTTCTTGATTTAGCCATTTTATTTTTTCTCCTTATTTATTTTCTTTTTATTTATATTCGTCATTTATTTTTGAAATCAATGTTTATTAACTATTGACATCTTCAATAAAATTTTCCTGAGTTTAATAAATTATAAAAAACTTAATAAACTCTATCGTTATTTTTTACTGATTATATGTTTTTTATTACAGAAAAATTTTGCCATTTTTTTATGGAATCTGCGCGGTTTTTATAGCCTGCCGCAAAACAGCAGTACTGTCAGGGCGAATATTAAATCTTCATTTGTTTCGGTCATTTCATCAAATATACTGACTGTTATTTTCTTTTCAAAGGGTTCCACAACTTCGCCTTTTATGTTCGTTATGCTTCTTTGCAAATCTAAAATCACTCTATTTTCTTCTATGTCTATACTTGAAAATATAACCGTGTCTTTTTCTTTTAATCCGCATGTGATAATTTGCGCTTCGGCAAAATTTATACTTTTAAAATTATCTATGTTATCTGTATTCAGCAAAAATGTCCTTGTTTTGTGTATACCGAATATGTTTTGTATATTAATATTATCTCTGCAGTCTCCTAAAACTGTCAAATCAATGCTTGAAAACAGTTCATTTTTAAAAATGCGGTTTTCAGAATTTACTGCTCTAAAAGTCAATATATCGTTGCCGATTATATATTTCCGAATATCTTCGCTGAAATCCGCGTCGTCATATAAAAACATACATTTTTTGTCATTTTTAGATTTTAATATATTTTTTATCAACGCAAAAATTCTTTTTTTTTCTTCTATAATATATACAACCGAAATATTAGCCGCCGCCCTTCGTAACATATTAATAATATAACAATATAATATTATACGCATTTTCTTAAAATTCTATACTGTAACAGTATTAATAACGTTTTCGACAATATCAAGCATTTGATTATAATCAGCCGACGCGTTGATTTTATTTCTTGCGGCGGCGGAATCTTTACAGCCTTTTATATACCACGCCAAATGTTTGCGGGCTTCTAAAACCGCGGTTTTTTCGCCTTTGTAAAAAATCATTTTGTTTATATGTTTTTTTATCAGATTTATTTTTTCTGTGTTTGACGGGGGAATATATTCCCGCCCTACAAAATAGCATAGTATTTCTGTAAAAATCCATGGACTGCCGAACGCGCCCCTGCCAATCATAACTCCGTCGCAGTCTGTATAATCTATCATTTTTTTTGCGTCGGCTGACGAAAATATATCGCCGTTGCCTATGACCGGGATTTGTACGGCGTTTTTTACATCGCGTATTATGTCCAAATCAATCGGCGGAGAATACATCTGCGCCCTTGTTCTGCCGTGGACAAAAATCGCGGATATACCGGAATCTTCTGCAACACGCGCTATTTCGACAGCGTTTTTTTCTTCGTCATTCCAGCCGCTTCTGATTTTCACGGTTACGGGAATATCGAAATTCTGCGCCGATTTTACAACCGCGCTCATGATTTTCCCCGCAAGAACGGGTTCGCGCATCAACGCGCTTCCGTCGCCTCCCCCGATAATCTTCGGCACGGGACATCCCATGTTTATATCAAGCGCAGACATCTTAGCATTTTCGCACATATACTTTGCCGCTTCGGACATACTTTCGGGGTCGCTCCCGAATAACTGGATTGACGCGGGAAATTCGCAGTCTTCCAAATATGCGAGACTGAGCGTTTTTTTATTTTTGAAATTGACGGCTTTTGCCGAAATCATTTCCGTTACGACATATTCCGCGCCGCACTCTTTGCAAATTTGCCGGAACGCATTGTCCGAAACCCCGGCAAGCGGAGCCAAAAATAATCCGTGTTTTAATTTTATATTTTTTATATTCATATGTTTATTATATTATTTATATTAATGTGAATTTGATGAATTTTAACAAATAAATTGTAGTTTTATTAAGATATTTTGATATAATTGATTACTAAGAAAATTTATATAATATTCAGGAGAAGAATATGATTTCCAATAAAAATACAAGTAATGTATTCGCAGAGAATGGCGCATTTTCAGAATATATAAAACAACTTACATTAGAAGATAAGTTTTCAGGTGTTGTGTTAATAGCCAAGGATGATAAGGTTTTATTTGAAAAAGCCTATGGTATGGCAGATAGGAGTCGAAATTTATTTAACGATACCAATACTAAATTTAATCTCGGCTCTATTCCAAAAATGTTTACTGCTACTGCCATTGCACAGTTGGTTGAACAAAAAAAATTGATGTATAGCGATACTATTGACAAGTACATAAATTTCTTTAAAGATAATATTGTAAATAGAATCACTATTGAGCAATTTTTAACGCATACATCCGGCATAGGAGATATTTTTACTCCAGATTATTTTGCACACAAGGATGAAGTTAGTACAATTAACGAATTTATGTCTTACGTCATAAATCAGCCGTTACAATTTGAGCCGGGTCAGCGGTATGAGTACAGTAATGGTGGTTTTATTGTTTTAGGCGCAATTATTGAAAAGGTGTCCGGTGAAAGTTATTACGAATACATACGGAACCATATAACAGTACCTTTAAAAATGATGGATACGGATTTTTACAAAAAATACGATGATGTTCCGAACCTTGCACATGGATATACTAAATATCCAACTTATTGGGAACCGAACATACCGTCGGAAGAGATAAAGCGAATGATTGAAAATGGAGAAACTAAATTAGAAGAAAATATGTTTTTCCTTCCGCTTGTGGGACAGCCTTCTGGAGGAGGCTACTCCACTGTACGGGATATGTTACGGTTTTCTACTGCTTTAACGCAACATACGATACTTTCAAAGGAATCCATAGATTTGATAACAACTGGAAAAGTTGATAAACCTCTTGGTAAATATGGATATGGTTTTGAGGACTTGCTGGAAAATGGTTTTCGCACAATAGGACATGCAGGCGGCGCTCCGGGAATTAGCGCGGTTTTCCGCATTTTGATAAATGAAAATTATACTGTTATAATTCTTTCAAATTATGATTCTGGTAGGAGGAAGCCATACGGCGAGTTTCTAAGGTTAATAAGCGAGATGTAAATTGCTCAGTAAATAGTATACACATAATATACGTCGAACTCACGTTATATTATATTTATGCGGGCGGCAATAAATTCGCCGTAAGCGGATTTGGTCCGCTCCTATTCTTTTGTTCTCCCGATTTCATAACATACCGCATATCGTACACGGCGGAGAGTTTACAATATCTTCACAGTTTAGTCATTGACTGCGACGTCGCGTAAACTTGTATACTAAAATTACAGGAGAACGATTATGGAATTACAACCAATAAGCCAAATCTCGAAACAATTCAATATCTCAACCAGAACTTTGAGATATTATGAGCAAATCGGTCTGATAAGACCTGTGGAAATATCCGGCTTAACATACCGCGTGTACGATGAAAACACAGTTTTACGGCTCAAACAGATTATCATTCTGCGGAAACTCAGAATACCGTTAAAACAAATAGCCGAGATTTTAGACAACGGCGATACGGATATTGCAATCGAAGTGTTTCAACAGAACTTGACCGGAATAGAAGACGAGATAATCGCTTTGTCAACTATAAAAAGAGTAATCCAATCTTTTATTTCCAAATTGAACATTAAAAATGCCGGGTTGCAATTACAGCTGTTGGATGATGAAAGTTTATTGGAAATTGTTGATTCCCTGACTGTCTCCAAAATTAATTTTAAGGAGGAAAAAGTAACAATGGAAGAATTGAGAAAAGCGGATAACCAGTTAAACAAGCTTACTGACGTGAGAATTGTTTATATTCCGCCCATGACTGTGGCAGCCAGCCACGCAACGGGCGAAAAGTGCGAAAGAAAGGCATTCGATGCGCTCTATAATTTCGTAAGAAAAAGCGGATTGTTAAAAATCAAATCTGATGTGAGGCAGTTCGGATTCGATTGCTCTGATGGGCAGACAGGAGTCGGCGAACCGTATCACGGGTATGAAGTGTGGGTTACAATTCCCGGCGATATGGAAATCCCTGCGCCGTTGATAAAACGTGAGTTTCACGGCGGACTTTATGCCGCGCATATGATAAAGATGGGAGATTTCGAGCATTGGAATATGCTGCATGAATGGGTAAAAACAAACGGAAAATATGATGACGACTGGAGTGACGTCCGCTGGACTCCGTTTGAAGAAGGTATGGAACATTGTCTTGAGGAACAGCTTAATTTCTATAATAATATTGACAATCCAAATTTTAGCGGCGACGAGATGCAGCTTGACTTGTTGTTTCCAATTAAAGAAAAGAGTACTATATGATTATTGATGACAACCATATTGCGGGCGGCAGAATGCCGCCCCTACTCTGCTTTCATCACATACCGCATATCGTACACTCCCGTGATTTTTTTCCCCGGCGGGACGGTTAAAAATCTTTCGTCGTCCCATTCGCCGTCAATCAGTGCTTTTAACATCGACGCGTCGCCGTCAACTACTCTTAACTTTTTATCGATACTTTCAATTTCGGCTTTATAATTTTCAAGCGCGTCTGAATATTCAAATTCGTTTATTTTTATATAGACCGCTTCGTCGGTTTCGATTTCGGGGTGCATTGTTTCCCAGATGTAATCGGCGTTATCCTCGCCGTATTCGTCGACGTATTTCATATATTCAGCCGACGTTTTATATGAGGCAAGCTGCCCAGTTCCCGTGTATTGGCTGTCAATTCCGTGACAGCGTTCATAATATCCCACAGAACTCCAGCGCGCGCTCAATGTGTCCCCGAAGGATTCCATGAACTTTTCTTTGCAGCCCATATGTACGGTACAGCAGTCGTGCGCGCGGAGAATAACCATTGTAATCGGGCAGGACAGCCCTATAACGGCGTTGCCGCACAGACCGTAGCCGAGAATAACCGCGTCGTATCTGCGTCTGGGGTCATTTACGCTGTTCTC
>Ga0123357_10000761_pt1 | contig 32497 bp, 30 predicted proteins | sample TergutEmb28metaG_FD_89873 | JGI IMG/M metagenome (GOLD analysis project Ga0123357, IMG submission 89873) | Embiratermes neotenicus P4 segment gut microbial communities from Petit-Saut dam, French Guiana - Emb289 P4 | ecosystem: Host-associated > Arthropoda: Insects > Digestive system > Gut ... | reverse complement strand
TAACAGAGACGACCGAGAGGGAAAGGCGGCTACGCCGCCTTTCCCTCCATCTTATCCTAAAGTAAGGCTGTCATTCCGAACGAAGTGAGGAATCTTTTAATCATTGTAATTTGTAGCTATTAATTTTCATAAATAAAAAATCTGTGAAATCTGTGAAATCTGTGCGAGGTTTAATTATGACGAAAAAAGAACGATATCAAGGCGTTATCGACTGGTTTGAAAAAAACATGCCGGTTGCAGAAACCGAGTTGCATTACATGACTCCTTTTCAGCTGTTGATTGCCGTGATACTTTCGGCTCAATGTACCGATAAGCGGGTGAATTTGGTAACCCCTGCCCTTTTCGAGGCTTTTCCCACGCCTGAAGTAATGGCGGCATCCAATCAGAATGCTGTTTATGAATATATTAAAAGTGTTTCTTACCCCAATAACAAAGCTTCCCACTTAGTCGGAATGGCCAACATGTTAGTCAACGATTTCATGGGAGAAGTACCTTCGAATGTAACAGATTTAATGAAACTTCCGGGAGTTGGGAAAAAAACTGCCAATGTGGTTGTTTCTGTAGCTTTTGGAATACCGGCGATGCCTGTCGACACGCATGTTTTCAGGGTTTCCAACCGAATCGGACTCACAAACGATGCCAAAACACCTTTGGAAACAGAGAAAGAATTGGTGAAGAATATTCCTTCCAATATATTATCTAAAGCTCATCACTGGTTAATTTTACACGGCAGATATGTGTGCACGGCACGCAAACCACATTGTGAAAGTTGTGGTTTAACTTCGTATTGTAAATACTTTGAAAAGTTATGATATTTCAGGATTTATTGTTTTTGATGTATCCGTATCGACCGTAACGCGAATTACTTTGCTTCAAATCTATTCCATTAACTACAGCATAAATATTTTTAAGCTTTTTAGTATCAATAATCGAATTAAGCAATGAAATCGCATTCCTGTCGGCATATCCTATTCTAAACACATACAAACACACATCCGCCAACCTGTTAAGAAGTAGAGTATCGGAAACCAAACCAACCGGAGCCGTATCAACAATGATATAATCATATTCCTGACGGAATGCTTCGAATAATTCGTCTAACCGTTTTCTTAATAATAACTCATTCGGATTAGGAGGAATTTGACCGGCTTGCACTATATCTAAATACGGATGAACCGTGGACGGTTGAATCAATTCTTGTGGCGTTAATCCCGAATCGGTTATATAATTTGTAATTCCGTTTATTTTAGGCAAATGAATATAGTCTCCCAATTTTGGATTTCTCACATCCAAACCAACCAGCAATACTTTCTTTTCCGTCAGAGCCAAACTAAGGGCAAGATTGATGCTGATAAAAGTCTTTCCTTCTCCCGGAATGGTAGAAGTAAGCAATATCACTTTTTGAGAAGAATCTTCCAACGTAAACATTAAATTAGTTCTTAAAAGCCGGAAAAGTTCTACCGCCGTACTGGTTTCTCCGGGTTTAACTATTATCCGCTGATTGCTATTCACCTGGCATATCTCGCCTATAATCTCAACGCCGGATAGATTTTCTATTTCTTCTTTGGTCTGTATTTTAGCATTCAAGAATCTTCTAAAATAAAACCATGCGAAAGGAAGGCTAATCCCCAAAAACAACATAATAGCTAAGGTTGTCATTTTCTTGGGAGCAACAGGTTTTATCCCCGGCATAGGTTCGTCGATAATTTTAGCCTTAGGCGCTGTGGCAGCCAAATTCAATTCGGTTTCCTCTCTTTTTTGCAGCAAAAAGGAATAAATCATTTGCTTTACTTCCTGCTGACGTTTAATCTCCAAAAACTCCCGTTCCTGACGGGGAACAGCTTTGATTCGGTTATTCGTAGTAATATCCTGCATTTTAATATCCCGAAGCATAATTTCCAAGCTCCGGGCAATATTCCCGATATTGGCGACAATATTATCCCGCATAGACAACAACTGCGTATTCATCAAAACAACAGCAGGATTAGCCTTAGAAGAAGACCTTTCCAGATTGTTCTTTTCAATGAGCGCCTCGTTATATTTAGTAATGGTCGTCAACAACCCTTTATCTTCAATTCCTATACTGGGAATTAGTTTTTCCCTGTTTTCTTCATTTTTTACATATTCGCCAATATATTGAATCATATTAAGCTGTATCTGCGCTTCAATACGATTTTTCTCATATTCGCTCATTTGTTCCAAAAACATCTTCGCTTCGGAAGAAATATCTGTCAGTCGATTTTCCTGTTTATAGTTTTCAGCTTGTTTTTCCACAGAAGCAAGTTCTTCCGTGATCTTGCCTAACCGGTCGGTAACAAATTCATAAGTCCTTTCTGCTATCAGGTTCTTATCATCTATTGCATATTTATTAAACAATTCAATCATCCTATTGATCAAATCCTGAGATAATATTACATTATCAGTCTGCATAGCAAATCTGATAACCGTAGTTTTTTTACTGGTGGCTCCCACTCCCATTTCTTTATTCAAAAGAACGGTCAATACATTAGGATTGATTATTGTTACATCAATTTTATTTTCTTCCGAAACCGGTTGTAGATTCCGGTTTTTATCTATATTAATTTTGATAGAAGGGGTTTTTACAGATGCCGGAAATTGAGATATAATTTGCTCAAATTTAGCGCCATTATATTTTCCAGAAACCTTGTATTGATCATCACCCAAAGGTTTTATCGAAAATTTAATAAGATCCTTTATGGTATCGACTTCTAATGGGTTTACTGTAATATTAAACGGACAATCAGGATATAAATTGACTTTTTTCAGGCCTTCCCTCGATTTGCAAATAACATCTAAATTTAAGTCGAGTATGCTCTGTTTCATTATTTTCCGGGTATTCAAAACAGTCACCTCATTATCAACGTTCTTACTACCCATCATGGTGGTTAAATCGCCGACATCAGATAACATGGATAACGCTGAGGTTGCTCCAGATGAAGGTTTTTTATCATCTTCCCGCAATAAAATAAGTGCATCGACAACATAAACAGGATTCTTTATTAATAAATACAACACACCTATTCCTAAAAATAAGAAAGCAGAAACAAGAAACACTTTCCAATTCTTAATGAAAATATTGATAATTTCCGAAAGGTCGACGAAATTATCTTTGTTGTTCTGTTGCTTATTAACCACTCCTTTGTTATTCATAGCAGTTAAATTTTCACTTTCTGAATACAGTGATAAGAAGAGTCGCAACAGAAATCAAAGTACCTATAACAGAGATGGCCATACTTTCTGTAGAACCGATGCTTGAACTGTTTCCTCTCGCTTTATTCGGTTCTACATAAATCACATCATTTTGTTGCATATAAAAATAAGGTGAAAGAGCTAAATTCTTGTCTTGCAGATTTATCCTGACAAATTCGTTACTGCCATCGGCATTTTCCCGTTTTAACAAAACATTATTTCTTTTTCCATAAATAGTTAAATCGCCGGCCATCGCTAAGGCATCTAACAAATTAACTTTTTCAGAAGGAAACTGATATTGTCCGGGGCGAGTAACTTCCCCTAAAACGCTAACGGTATAATTGACAAAACGAACGGTAACAATAGGCTCTTCCGTTATATATTGGGGATATATTTTATCCCGCAACATTTTCTCCAATTCGGTTCGTGAACAACCCGCAATATGGAGCTTGCCCAATACCGGAAAAGCTATATTTCCATCGCTATCAACCAGATAGGTCTGAGCGCCAACAGTTTGGTAGATTCCTCCAATTCCATTGGTAGGCACCGGAGTAAGCGGCAAATTAAAAGGCAACGCTGCTCCCGGATTAATAGCGTTAACGTTGATAGTCAGCATATCTCCCGACATGATTTTAGGAGTATATAGCTTACTTGCAGTTTCCAACTGCTCATGAGACAGGGTTTCTACTTTTTTTAGATATCCTATATTTCTATAAGAAGTGCAACCGGAAAAAATTGTTACAAGCGCTAAGGATGCGATGAGTAATTTGAATTTCATATTTTAAAATTTTTTGAGGCAAAATTATACAAAAATTTATACTTATCTTGATAACGAATAAAAACATTAAATATTATTCATTTTTTAAGAATTTTGACTGTCGAAAATAATATCAACAATACGTTTATTTCTACATTCAATAGAAAAGTATGTATTAAAATTTTCAAATGCAATCTTACAGATATCGTCTATTTCTTCCGTCGTTTTTTCCAAAAATGTATTTATAGCAAAACACATCGATCCTATATTATTTATTTTGTATGGAAACCCCAAACAGCCATTTTCTAATTCAAAATAATAATTTATAGAAGTTATATCGCAATATATGACAGGTTTTTTTAATCTGATCGCATCTACACATAATAATTGTCCGGATGCTCCAACATCTTCTTTCAGTGGAATAATAACACATTTAGCCCGGTTCATTATATATAGAAAAAGCTCATTAGAAATATTGTAAAACATATATACATTCTGAGGTAATTCCACTGAAAAATCCTGACAATTTAAGTTGGAAGCTACTATTATGAATTTTTGAAGCGGGAATTTTCTCGCACATTCCAACATGAGAGGATAATCTCGATTAGTGTATCCACCAGTAAAAAAATAATCGGAAAACGGTAGATCTAATAATATTTCTTTATTTTTTTCAATATTTATATCCGTACAATAAGGTACAAAAAAAACTTTATTTTTGGACAATAAAGAATAATAATCAACTTCTCGAGGAGATTGCACAATTAAAGTCACGTTGTCGTTATTAAAAAGATAATGAAGTACGCTTTTTATTATCTTTTTATCACCCAAAGAATGAATATAAAAATTGTATAAGTATAAATGAAAATCTTTTCCCAAAAGCACACCAAATATTTTGTTCAAAACTAAAAAGGAAAAATGACCTCCTGTACAAAATACTTTTGCATTCCTGAAAAAAGTAATCCTCTTAAGAAGTTTACCTAAACAAATAAACTCTTGAATCAATAATTCTTTTTTAGAAAAGAAAACTTTTTTCTGGTTATCAAAAAAGGAATATGAATCGACTGTTACATTTCCTTTCTTTTTGAAAGCTTCAAATAAACGCTGATCTTTTAGGTGTATACTATATAAAGCAACAGAAACAATCCTATACATTTATTGAGTTTTTTTCTTTTTTATTTCTTCCTGCATCAATCTCGGATAAGACAAAAATATTTTCCAATATCTTTTCCCCATGCGCTTGGGTTCCTGCAATGTTCTGAAAAGCCATTCCATTCGAAACTTAATCATCCATTTTGGCGCTCTTTTTTGGTCGTTATTTCCGGAATTGAAATTAAAAATAGCGCCAAAACCAAACATGATACCTCTATTCAGAAATGGTTTTAAACGAAACATAAATTGTTCTTGCTTGGGAGCGCCTAACGATACCCAAATAATATCGGGTTTATCTTCATTAATCATTTTTGCTATTCCCTGATAATCGAATTCTTCCACTTTTCGAAAAGGTAGTGTTTCAAATTTCATTTCAAAAATGGTAGAATCTATTTTTGATAATTCACTTCTCAAACCATCCAATATTTCCGGAGTTGAGCCTAAAAAGAACTGACGATAACGCCTTAGTTTTACATATTCCAAAAAAAGATCTGCACCTGTATAATTTTTATAATGTGTTCTGTAAATAATATTAATCAAAAAAGGAGTCCAAGCACTATCACACAAATTCACAATTGCGCCGTTAACAGCTTGTAAGTGAAGTGGATTTTTATTCGCAAAAATTAAATTATTTCCATCTATAGAGCAAACATATCCGGGAATCCCCCTTTCGATACATTCTTGTATTGTTTCGTTTACCTTATCTTTATTAAATTCAAAATTGACATTAAAATAATTAATCATAGAAAACTATTGTTCATTTATTTGTTTGTCAATCCACAAATATTGTTCTTGCAAACCTTTTCTTAAATCAACTTGAGGTTCCCAGCCCAATACTGATTTCGCTTTGGAATAATCCGCACTACGAGCTTTATCTCCTTCCGGTTGAGTAGTATCATAATAAATATTTATTTCTTTTCCTGAAATATCAACAATTGTTTCTGCAATTTCCTTGATCGAAGTGCACACAGACGGCCCGATTTGAATAGTTCCTTTTCCAAGTCCTTTCTCTAATGCGAGACATATAGCATTAACGACATCATTCACATGAATAAAGGCGCGTCCTTGTTCCCCAGACCCCCAAACATTAAATGGTTCTGTTGGGTGATTGATGGCTTTTCTTATCAAAGCCGGTATTACTTGACTGCGTTCGCCAAAATCACAAGGCGAACCATATACATTGTGGAACATAAGATTACATACAGGTATTCCTGTTTCTTTTTCTAATAATTCGGTTTCATATTGTCCCATCAATTTACTCCAACCATAGGCAGATTCCGGTAGCGCGGGATAGAGTTCTTCTTCTTTTAACGGAATAACATCCAATGAATTCTGACGAGTTAAAGGGAAACTACAAGCCGTTCCTATATAAATAAATCCTTTAAGATTATCTTTGTTTTTTCTGGCAGAAGCGATGGTATTGGAATTAATAAGGATATTCTCGTGGAATAAACTACCTTGGTTATTAAAAACATAATTAATACCGGCGACAATGTCCGCTAAATGAATAACATATTCCACTTTCGACAAAACGGCATCTGCAACATCAGGTTGCCGTAAGTCTAAATTATAAAAATGAGTATTCAAGGGAATTATCGGATTATCGTTTTCATCTTTCAAATATTCCAATTTACCTCTCCATAAATTATCTATAACAAAAACCTCATTATTCTCTTTAACCAAACGTTTAACCAGATTAGAACCTATCATTCCGGCTCCCCCTGTCACTAATATTTTTTTCATTTATGACTTATTGTTTAATCATTCAGCGCTTTATAATACAATTCGGCATTTTTCTGCCAGCTGAAATTCTCTGCAACATATTTCATCCGATCCTTAGAAATAAATTTTGCATTGTTTATCTTTTCATTAATAAGCTCTGCATTTTCAATCTCCGATTGATTTATTTTTATATCTAATCCTTCCGACAATTCAGCATTTACTAAATTTGCGGCATTGGTAATTACGGGACATCCCCGATAGAACGCTTCCAATAAAGGAAATCCAAATCCTTCAAATTCAGAAAAAAACAAAGTCGCATAGGCTTCTTTATATAAAGTATTTAACTCATTGTCTGCAATATAACCTAAATAATCAATTGAATCTAAATTATCAATGTAATGAAGAAACTCAAGAGCTTCCACTTTACAAAAATCATTGTAAGTACCTGCAATTTTCAAACGGAATTCAGGATGATATATTTTATACGAATTAAAGATTTTTATTGCTTCATATAATTTTTTTGCTTTTGGGTCAATTCTTCCCACAATCAACAAATAGGGTTGCTGAGGTATAGATTGTGTAAGCGACAAATCATTATTATAGAAGTGAATACCATTATGAATAACTTGGATTTTATTGTCATTTTTTATTTCAGGAAAATAAGTTTCAATTTGTTGTTTTGTAAAATTAGATATTGCAATAACTTTTTTTGAGTTTTTTACAGCCCATTTAGTTATAATTTTCCTGAATAATGTTTTAAAAAAACCATACTTTTGTTTTATTGCATATTCATTCAGATCATGAATAACAACAATTGCATTTTTCATAAACGTTCCGACTACCGGATTGAAAGGAAAAAACAAGTATTTTGAATTTTTACTTATAGGCAAGAAAGGCAAAATAAATAACAGATATAATTTAGAATATAAGGTTTTGTCAAGCCATTTAGTATGTATGATGTTAACTTGTGGATTTATTTCTATTTGTTCTTTTATTGTTTTATTTGTAATGAGATTTACATGATATCCGGAAGAAATCAAATGAGGTAGTAAATATTCAAATAGATTTTCCATGTACACGCCTAAGCCCATTTTTCGACCAAAATAACAGGCTACGATTGTTATGGTTTTATTACCTTTTATCATCTAAAATCAAATTCTTAGCAAAGGTAATAGTTTTTTCTTATTTCTTAAACACTTCTTGTCTGAGCCAAAGTTCAAACACAGGGTTTTGCAATACGATTCTTTTTTGCAGCAAAATTATCTGATTTGGCTAAACCTCCGTAAATAATAATAAAGTGTTTCCATATTCCGATACTTTTAAATTTTAAAAGTAATCACTTAATTTGAAATGAATTGATTTCAAATTAAGTAATTTGTTTTCTTTTCTAATAGATTTTTCAGGAGAGCAATTTGTTCATCTTCAGCCACACAAGTTTGAGTTAGAGCTTTGGCAATGAGTATCGCCTACTGCTTTATTCGTCTGTAAATTTCTTGAATAATAATCTAATGTGAGTTCGATATAAGAAAAAGCAAGAAAGTATCTTGTACAACTTCAATATCGAGCGATTCTGAAAATGGAATCGAACGATTGTGAAAACATAATCGAGTGATATTGAAAACGCAATCGCTCGATTGTGCGACAAAACAGTCGGGAAATATAACTCAATAAACGGTAATTATTGCACCTAATTCTCCGGCTCTGATGGATTTATGATTATGCATGATCGCCTGAACAATAATGCTGTAGTTCCCTGTCTGCAATAGCGGAATTAAGAAATGGATTTCGCTTGCTTTAATCTCTCCATAAGTGTCAACCCTGATTTTTGTATGTGGATTGTTTACAGGAACGAAGAAAACACCCTGCATGTTATCTTCCGAATCAAATTTGAGGTTTTTCCCTCTGATGGTTGCAATACATCCCGGAGAGGCTTGTTTGTTTATTGACTTACCGGCAAGGTCGTTAAATAACTCAAGCATTGGAGTACATTCCCTGTGAATTTCTTTCTTTACTTTCAATCGGCTTTGCAGGTTTTTTAACCGCGGACCTGGCGTAATGCGAAGATTGATTTGATGTCGTTTGGGATCAAATGTGTCGTCTTTGTCAAGGAATACGCCGGTAATTGTAACACAGACACGAAACAAAGGAATACTTAAACTGCCTCTTTTTTCGATAAAATACTCGAAAGCTTGCATCAGTTTTTCAAAATACGCCAAGGCTTGAGGACGGGTAAGTCCGGAACCTTCGGCTACCATGTAATCAAGAATATGGTTGAGATCGGTTTTCTCCCACTGTTTTACTTTAGCGATGTATTCGGTTATATCCCGATTCATCGTATTTTTAGTCAAGGAATATCTAATCATAATTATAAGGGGTTATTGTTTGCAATGCAAAGGTAGGGAATTTTAATTTTATTCGTCCAATATTATTTTTGCGGACAAGCATTTTTTTTATTTGATGTACTCATAAATTCTTTTTTTTATATATGTTTGCAGAAAAATATATTTATGAGGGTATATCACGGTGGTTATACGGCAGTTGAAATGCCTAAAATTTTCAAAAGCAAGTTTCCAAAAGATTTTGGAGAGGGTTTTTATTGTAGCGAATTGGAAGAACAAGCCGCCCGCTGGGCAAGTCGCTACGATATAGCTGTGGTTTCTATTATGAACATATGTCTGATGAAAATCTTAAGTAACATGCAAAAAATAAGATGACAATTTATAATGATTAAAAGATTCCTCACTTCGTTCGGAATGACAACAATAACAGAGAAGACCGAGAGGGAAAGGCGGCTACACCGCCTTTCCCTCCATCTTATCCTAAAGTAAGGCTGCCGTTCGGGCGAATAGAAACAATAATCTATCCTGTCATTTTTTGCCAAACTTTGAAAAATATTGCAACTTTGGCAAAAAATAAATCTATAACTTACCAAAGTTTTATTTTTTTATACCTTTGTGGCATAAAATAAAATTAGTTATGAATACAACTATTATTGGCAGAGAGCAGGAAATAAATCGCATACAAGAATTATATGTTTCAAGAAAGCCCGAATTTGTAGCGCTATTTGGCAGAAGACGAGTTGGAAAAACATTTCTTGTGCGTGAACTATTAGAAAAAAAGTTTGTTTTCGACCTTGCAGGTTTAGCAAGAAGCGGAATAAAAAAACAACTTCTTAATTTTCATTATTCACTGAAAAAAGTTGCCACACAGGATTTTGCAGCGCCATCGTCGTGGTTGGAAGCGTTTGAACAACTAATTGCATTTCTCGAAACTTCACAAGCAAAACGAAAAGTTATTTTTATTGACGAAGTTTCGTGGTTAGACACGCAAAAATCGGGCTTTTTAACAGCATTGGAACATTTTTGGAACGGTTGGGCATGTTCAAAAAAAGATATTATGCTCATTGTTTGCGGTTCGTCAACTTCTTGGATTATCAACAACTTGATCAATAATCGAGGCGGTTTATACAATCGTGTAACTGCCTCCATTCAACTTTTGCCTTTTACATTGAATGAAACAGAATTGTTTTTACGCTCAAAAAATATCGAATGGTCGCATTATCAAATTGCAGAAATTTATATGATTATGGGTGGGATACCGTTTTATTTGGAAAAAATTAAACAGGGCAAGAGCGTAGCACAAAATATTGATAATTTGTTTTTTAACAAAACAGGAGAACTAAAAAATGAGTTTTCAAATCTCTATGCTTCGTTATTCGATCATTCGGAAGATTACGAGAAAATTGTAGAGATTTTGAGTGGAAACAGGTCGGGTTTAACCAGAAATGAAATTATAGCAAACGCAAAAATGAAGAGCGGCCACCGTATAACAACGATACTCAACAATTTAGAATACAGCGGCTTTATTCGTTCGTATTCGCAACCTAAACGCAAAAACGAACAAATTTTTCAACTGCTCGACTCGTTTACTCTATTTCATTTTCATTTCTTGCATAAAAATAAATCTCAAGACGAACAGTTTTGGACTAATTCACTTAACACTTCGCAACACAATGCTTGGGCAGGTTTATCTTTTGAAATTGTGTGTCTGCTTCATACTCGCGAAATAAAAAAGAAACTTGAAATTTTTGGCGTTCAATCAACAGAGTATGCGTGGCGTTGCCGCAATACAGAGATTGCTGTGCAAATTGACTTACTCATTGACCGTGCCGACAATATTGTAAATCTTTGTGAAATAAAATATGCTAATACGCAATACATCATAACAAAAGATTATGAAGAAAAATTGCGAGAAAAAATTGAGGTTTTTCGGCAAAAAATAGCGCCACGCAAAGCCATTCATCTGCTAATGCTAACAACTTTTGGAGTAAAGCAAAACCTATATTCAGGCATTGTGCAAAATGAAGTTACATTGGATGATTTATTTATCTAACAAATTTTTCAGCAGAGCAATTTGTTCATCTTTTGAAACAAGAAATTTTTCGTAAATCTCACAATTTTTATTGTACCGAATTGGAAGAACAAGCCGTCCGCTGGGCAAGTCGTTACGATATAGCTGTGGTTTCTATTTATGAATATATGCCTGATGAAAATCTTAAAATACTTGCTTTCAAAGAAATGACGGAAGAATGGCTTGATTTTATTGACTGCATACTTACTTACCCGCGAACAGTTTTGGGTTTTAGCAAAATTTAAACATCCAACACACCAAATTTGCTTCTGCAGTAAAAAAGCATTAAAAACTTTACAATTTATTGACTATAAAAAAATTAAATGATTATGACAGGCAGAGAGGATAAAAACGCGAATAATTTGTTTTTCCTTTGCTCTTTGATTGAATATATAGGCAGGAAGACGAAAAATCACCGTAATGTGATTGTAAATGCTATTGGAAAAGATCATTTACAGCATATTTTTGATTTGGCAGATATTTACCACAGCGAAAATATGGATAAATTAGCATTTGAATTGACGGAAAAGCATAATATCGAAAACGGGATATTTGACAATGTCGCAAACGCAAAATACTCAATACCAACTCACTGGGATATTGGAAAAGTATATAAACGTTTAATTATCGACATTAACAAAAAAGAAAATAAACCATTAATTGACATACTTTCAGAAGTTTACACCTCATGGTTGTCTCGAAAAATAGAAGATTTCAACAGCAGTGTTTATTACGAAAGTCCTGCATATCTTTTTCAATCGTATTTAATGGGCGAAAACTTATAGAAACAATATTCTATCATTTTATGCCAAACTTTAAAAAATATTGCAACTTTGGCAAAAAATAAAGTTACATTTTGCCAGAGTGCTGTTTTTTCGTATCTTTGCAGTTGAATTTTATCTGTGAAAAAATCAATGTTTTCTGACTTTTTCATAGATAAAGATAATATTTCTAATAAGTAATAAGTATTATGCAAAGAAAAATTATCTCTGAATTACTTGCATGGAAAAACAGTAAAAGCCACAAACCGTTGATATTGAACGGCGCACGTCAGGTAGGAAAAACATACTCTTTGGAAAAGTTTGCCAAAGACAATTTCGACAATGTGGTATATCTCAATATGGAGATAGAAACAACTTTGCGGGATTTTCTTGACGGAGATATTTCGCCCAAAAGGATTATTCAGCATTTGGAATTGACTAAGAAACAATCCATTACAGCAGATAAAACCTTGATTTTCTTTGATGAAATTCAAGCCTGCGAAAGGGCTTTGACTTCGTTAAAATATTTTTGTGAACAAGCGCCTGAATATCACGTTGCAGCGGCAGGTTCATTGCTTGGTGTGGCGGTTAATCGCGAAAAATATTCGTTTCCTGTCGGGAAAGTTGATGAACTGTATATGTTTCCGCTCGATTTTGAGGAGTTTCTTTGGGCGTTGGGTTACGAAAAATTGGCAGAAGAAATAAAAAGTCATTTTGAAAGTAATGAGCCGATGAATACGGCATTGCACAAGTTGGCATTAGAATTATACAAGAAATATTTAGTTGTAGGTGGAATGCCTGCGGCTATAAAAAGCTTTGTCGAAACGGAAAGCTTTTTGAGTGCGCAAGTTATTCAAAATGATATTTTTAACGAATATACTGCCGACATGTCGAAATATGCCGACACGACTACGAGCGTAAAAATCCGCGCATGCTATAATTCTGTTCCAGTCCAATTAGCAAAGGAAAACCGCAAATTTCAATATAAAATCGTGCAAAAAGGAGGCACAGCAACCATTTTTGGTGAAAGTATCGAATGGCTTAATTTTGCGGGTACCGTTTTAAAATGTCAAAAAATTACTGAAGGCAATATTCCGATTGCCGTTTATGCTTATTTCCCTGATTTTAAACTCTATATGAGTGATGTGGGTTTGCTTACTCTCAAATCTCGTTTGCCTGCCGAATTGCTTGTTGTTGAGAATAATGAGGACAATAATTTTATGGGTTCAGTTACTGAAAATTATGTAGCACAAGCGTTTACGGCAAATAAAATCCCGCTTTTTTATTGGAAAAACGATAATACGGCAGAAGTGGATTTTGTGTTACAAAAAGGCGTTGAAGTTATCCCCGTAGAAGTAAAACGAGGCGTTAATACACGCAGTAAAAGTATGAATATTTTTGCGAAACAATACGATTGTCCGTATTCAATACGCATTTCACAAAAAAACTTCGGTTTTGAAAACGGCATAAAATCTGTGCCGTTGTATGCTGTTTTTTGTATTAAGAACTGAGCATTATTTCTTGAAATAATCTATCCCATTTACCCACTTCGATCCGGAGTTCTTCGTTTTGTCTTTATGCCCTTTTGCTTTTTCAATGTGCATATTCCAAAGTTTGTTCAATTGCCCTTCTTACAAAAGTATTCAGCGTATTGCCATGTGCTTTTGCTGTAATAGCTGCCTTGCGGTGCAAATCGGGGGTGAGCCTTATGTTAAAGCTTCCTTTATAACTTTTTTCTACCGGAATATTTTCACTTTCACAATCTCTGATGTGTGCGTCTATAACATAATGGAAAGCGTTTTTAAGTTCCTTGACACTATCTCCTTCAAAGGTAATCAAATCATTGATTCCTTCTATTTTACCAAAAAAAACATCATCTTGCGCTGAAAAGTGAACAGAACCGATAAAACCCTTATAAGTTAATACATCAATTGCTTTCATATTATTTATTTTTTGATATTAAATCTTTTGCAATCAATTCTTTGATAACCAAATCCAATTGATAAGCTTTTAATATGTTTCCGGGATGAGGTTTATGTAATTTTATTTTGTGATTGTCTTTTGAAAAACAGACTCTTGATCCCGAACCTTGAACCTCATTGTATCCAAACGACATTAGCAACATTTTTAATTCGTTGTAGGTAAAATCTTTCGGATAAGAAAATAAACGTTTTATCAGTATTATCAATTTTTGACATCTTTTTTTCTGCAAAGGTAATATATTCTTTCAAATTAGCAACTAAATTTCAGTTGCTTTTCTGACAAAATTTCTCGAAATAATCTATCCCATTCTTTCATAATAATATCCGGAGAAAATCTTTTTACATTTTCTTTAGCCTTTTTACCCATTTCAATTCGTAGACTTTCATTTTCTATTAGCGTTTTTATTTTTTCAGCTAACAAAGTTACGCTTCCATTCTCAACAAGAAATCCATCTTCGCAATCTGTGATAATTTCCGCCGGTCCGTCCGGACAATCAAATGATATGCACGGGAGTCCGCAAGTTTGAGATTCTATTAAAACCATAGGAAAACCTTCATATCGGGAACTCATCACATAAACAGAGCTATTCAAATATTCTGATATTATATTTCCGGTAGGAGTGTTAATTGTTATTACATGTTCTAATTTTTTTGAAGATATCAGGCGGTGTAAAAAATCGGAATCTTCTCCTTCACCAAAAATATCTAACCTCCAATCGGGATAAGCAGTATACACTTTCTCCCAAGCTTCAATCAGCATATCATATCCTTTTTGTAATGCAAGACGTCCTACGCTTATAACCCGTTTTGCATTCAAAGGAGCTGTTTCTTCGGGATAGAAAGACAAAGTATTATAAATATATTCAACATCCGGATATTTTTTCCAATTCTGCAAATCGGCTTTAGTCAGCACGATAAATTTATCATATTTTGTAATATATGAATGCTTTCGCCATTCGGCCAGTCGAGAGAATATTTTATTCAGAAATGGTTGTATTTTATTTTTATTTTCAATCCGGTTATAATGTTTGGAAAAATGAATTTCTCCAATTCTTTTACTTCCGTCTTTAATCGAGGGCAATAATGTAAATTCATGAGTATATGTGGAAATAACTATGTCGGGTTTTTGTTGAAACAGATATTCTGCCAGCTTTTTTTTGTGTACTTTTCTTTTTTTTATTTGTATCCAGAATTTTTTCGCAAACGAATACTGATTTAATTCCCAATAATTTATATCCAAATCAATGAAATGTATTTTATCAGAAAAGCGATAAAAGTTTCCTTTATTTCCCCTGTCTGTTGTTATAATTGAAACATCATATCCTAATATATCTGCCAAATAATTTGCTTTGCAGGAAATTATCCGTTCCATTCCTCCCGGTCGGGAACTATCAACAAGACAATAAAGTATTTTCATTTATTCTTTTTTAAAACAATTTCTTGATTAGTTCCCCAACCTATCCTATCCGCCAAATACAAAATACACGCAACAGGATATTTCAATAATCCTTTTTTTTGTTCTAAATAATTAAAATATTCATAATCTTCACCTTTAATATGTAGCAATAATTGCAGTCCTGCCTTTTCTGCCATTATTTTTATTCCCTTCTTTGAAAATCCGATTAAGTGATACGGATTTTTATATGGAGCAAGATATCCAACAGGCTTTCTTGTCATTTTACTTAAAAGGGTACGTCCCCAATTTTTGAAAGAATGTTCATGAGGAAATACTAAATAAAGCATACCTCCGGGAACTAACATTTGTGCTGATTTATGGATATATTCAACAGGATTGTGAACATGCTCCAAAACAGAATCCGCATAAATTAAAGAATATTTTTCTTTCGTATTTATGTCCAAAAAATTAGAAGTAATAACGGTAAACTGTGGATATATTTCTTTTAAAGTTTTTGAGAAATCTTCCGATGGTTCTTGTACGTCAATTTTCCACCCTTGTTTACTAAGATATTTAGCCATAAAAGCTTGTATTCCTGCGCCAAATTCGAGTAAGTTTTTATTTTCTGTTGTATCTAAGAATTTTTTTATTCTCTCGAATCGACGTTTTATGTTAACATGTTCTCTTATTTCAGCCCATTTGTCAACAGGAGGGAAATAATCGTTATTGTAAAGAATAGCGAAGTCTTCAACATTCCACACAGGAAAAGGATTGACATAAATCGTTTTGCAGTTTTTACATTTTACTATTTCCGATTTATCGGGCTTATTAGTAAGCTCTACTGTCCCTAAGTCAGCTTTACCGATTATAGAATAATCGTGACTTTCACACACAGGACATTGATTGGTTATAAACGCAGGCATATTAAATTATATTATGTTGGACATTATATTTAGCGACAATCAAAAGCTTTTTGCATCTGATCTTTCACGAAGGTATTATATTTTTTTACATAATTTTTCACTTCATTCTTACTTTCTATTATTTTTTGCGGATCATTAAAAAGGGTAGATATAATATTCACATATTCATGAGGATTAGAAGCTAATTTTATTGGAACATTATCCTGATCAAAAAATCCTTCAACAGAGTGAGGATGAGATATTAGTACTTTATTATACATAAGAGCTTCAATACTTTTTATCTTCAATCCGGAACCTTTTTCTGTTGGATTGATAATAATGTCACTGATCTCATAAAAACTATCAAGTTCATTCATTCTCCCCAATAAAACAATGTTTGAATGATATAGCGATTGATCAAATGATTCGCATACAGTTCCAGCAATATACAACACAACATCCGGAAATTCCATTAGAATCAGAGGAAATACATTTTTAACAAAATCATGAATACTTTCTACATTAAAAGGAATATTAGCTCCAATATAAGATATACTTTTATTACCACAAAATGAAGTAATGCATCCCTCAATGGGACTATATGTTGTGTATACTTTTTTTGAAGTCAATGATCTAAAAAAAACACTTTCATTTTCTTGGACTGAAATAATAGTATCGCATCTATTTAAAGCTTTGCTTTCTTCTTTTGTAGAAGTTGAGAAAAAAAAACGATTTCCTGTTCTACGAAAAAGACAGGAAAAAACATCATGAGTAAATAATACTTTATGCGTTTCAGGGAATATTTTATATGCTTTTGAAATCCATATATAGTTAATAAAAATCGCATCAAACTTTTGCTGATTTTTTACATGCTTGAGCATTCGATTCATTCCCCAAGGATAATGAACATCGATTTTGTATTCATACCTATTCAACATAGCTTCATAGGTTCTATGCAGCTTTTTTATAATTTTCTGAAATATTGCGAGAGCAAAAGGTTGCTTGTAAAAGAAGAAACGATCTTTCCACTGTTCTTGTGTCTCTTTGAAATGAGAGAAAGGATAATAGAAATGATCATAGGCTAAGAAATAAAACACATCGTAACCTAATTCACCTAATAATTTCACATACGCTAAAATTGATTGTTGATTCCCTCCGCGTACAGGGTGAGTTGGCATATCACTTATTAATAATATTTTCTTCATTGATTTTAGGACAAATTGTAATTGTTGACTTTTTCCATTTCTTCTTCACTGCTTTCGTCTATTGTTTCCTCATATAAAAATATTGCGTAAATATAGGATAATATATATCCTCCATCAAATAAAGTATATGTAAAAATCGAATTGGTTAACAAATAAATAAAAAAAGCTACAATAAACAGATTTTGATACAATAAATCTTTTCTAAATGCTTTTTTGAAAATTAGTACCCACGCTAATACGGCAAGAAGTCCAAAATGAGTCCATACACCCACAATTCCTATATCGGAGGTGTAAAAACCTTTATCTTCTGCTTGCGCAAATGCTTGTCCTAAAGGTGTTTCAAGGCGTGGATATCCATTCCCCAATATTTTAGTAACAATATTTTTCTGAAATTCTCCGCTATAAAACTTAATACATTCATTCCTTGTGTCAGAGTCATAATCTCCCAATTGCTCTTGGGTTATATCCATAAAGTTCGTTATATATTGTTTCCCATATATAATGCCTGAAGAAAATACAGCAAATATTATTATTAACATGATAATTTTTCGGGGTGAAAATTCAGCTTTGATAAAATACATCAATATCATAAAAAGAGACCCCGCCAACAGCCCTATTATATAGGAGCGAGCGCCTGTTAAAAAAGCCATAAACAAAACTGCAATAATAAACGGGAGTAAATAAAGTATCTTTTTTTCTAAAAGAAACTTTCTTAAATAAAAAAATGCTCCTAATACAGTAAATCCCTGACCAAAAAAAATGAAACTAAAAGATCCTCTTGTTTCTAATAAATCCCAAATTCTCCACCCAAATATTGAATCCGGAAAAGTTTTCACATCTATGACAAAAACAACAAGTGTCGCCCAAAAGAAAACTTTTACTACTTGCAAAATTTCTTTTTTTGAATAATCGACTTGTATCAAAAATAAATACATAAAAAAAGGATAAAATCTACCTGACGTCCTTATCGAATCTAAAAAACCTTGATAATGATATATACTTGCAGGAATAGCAGCTAAAATCATGGATAAAATAAAAACACATACAGCACCGGTAAAATATCCTCTTTTTAAAGTTTTATCAATCAATAGCCTGTAGCCCAACAATAATATTGGCACCATATTTACAATTGTAACAAACAGTCCAAAATCTGCTCTATTATAACTAAAAAAATCCAGATTAAATAAAGTGTATAATAATAACAATATATGGTTAATATACTTTTTCATTGCTATTTATATCCTAATTAGATTACGAATTAATAATATATCTTCCTTCTTATAAAATCCAAACAAAAATCCGAACAAAATTGTAATCCCTGAGATTATAAGAACAAAGAAAAGTCTAAAAATAAAAGTAGATTGAGACAAAAAAGATGTAAGAATCCATTCCGAAGCGGCAAAAATTAAAAGGAAATAAAAGAGCAATGGAAAACTATACAAAAATTTCACTCTTGAATCAATTTTCTTTGAGACATACGTAAACAGTAATTTTTCTATAATCCCTGATAGGAATAATCCGAAAGCTATTGATAACAAGATGTCATTGAACCAATTTACAATTGCGAAAAAAGTTGTGATACCAACAATCGCCGCAGAATAAAATAAAGAAAGAATATTGAATGATTTAAAGCGGTTATGAGCAAATAAAAAATTATGGTATGGAACTGTTATAATTTTTGCCAATGCAACAAGCAAAGAAAAAATTAAAACCCCATCACCCCTGCCAAAGTCATTTCCGAAAACTAACATCAATAAATCCTTTCCTAACAAGGATACAGCCATAATGCACGGAAGAAAGAATATAAGAACATACCGTTCATATTTTTTTAACTGGTCTAAAGTGGAGTCATTATCTTTTTGTACAACATTTCTTGAAAAAACGGCCAAAAATATTCCACCCACACTAACTCCTATCTGCAAAAATAAAAGTCCTAATTTGTTGCCTGCATTATAATATCCGATATCCTCCGGCGATACCCTAAGAAATCCAAGTAATATTTTATCATAACTTTGCAATAGTCCATGAGCTACAGCGCCTGCCATAATAAACATCGTATACCGGATATATTTTTTCAACAAGTCTTTTCGAAAAATCCCCCAATCGGCATTTTTTTGTAACAAATAAATTGAATAAAATGTCCCAAAGAAAGATGCAATCAACAGAAATATGGCAATTCCAATTTCTCTGTAACCCAATACTACAGCTAATACTTTGAAAATATTGGATAATAATGCCGGAATAAAAGACGACATGTTTGCACGAAAAATATCCAATTTTGAGGCGCAATCCACATTGGCGACTAAACAGGGAAAAGTAATGAAATCTTGTAATATGAAAAGCAATATCAATGTGCATTGAAGTGTTGACAGTGAAGAATCAAATGAAAAATAATTATAAACCACCCAGGCAAAAATAAGCAAATCAGAAAATACGATCATCAAAAATGTTAATTGCGTATAGGTGCGAATGCCACATTCATTGTCTTCCGAATAAATCTTGAGGTGAGCATTGTTAGTTGAATTTACTATCAATGATCTAAATAAATTCTGATATGACGTTGCCAGGCCGATATTTCCAAAAATAGCGGCGCCACCCAATCTTGCAACAAAAATAGAAGCAATAAAACCGATTGCCTGAGATGCAATTTGAAAAAGAAAATTCTGTGAAAACTTTTTAGCCAGCATGTCTTAATTCTTTTTCAGTATAATTTTTTTTAATTGTTGTTTAAACCTTGATTGATATAAATTTGGCGAATTTCCTATTTGCTCGATATGAGATATTTCATCAACAGACCAACCGCAATCAATTAATAAAGGAACAAGTGTCTTCCATTCATGCTTTTTCATTGTACAATATATATGAATAAGCATAAAAAAAGGATGTTCCCTTTTCAAAATTCCCATAAAATCAAATTCAACAGTATCGTTTATGAAAAGTTTTTTACGAATAAAATCATATCCTTTAAAATCCAGCAATTGACGTTGATACCCAATTCCAAAACTGTCGTTTCCCAACCGATTTTTTACTAAATGGTCTTTCAGGTATTTTAATTTTCCTCCATCTTTTAAGCATTTGAAAAAGAAAAAAGTATGAGCATAAGCTGTTCCTATAAAAGATTCATCAAATTCATAACGCTTAACAATTTCTGTTTTATACACAATCGAACTTATATAACTAAACACTGCTCCCAATGTTACGGAAGAATTATAGTAGTTTTTTTCCTGCCGTTTATCACTAAAATCAAATATTTGAGTATCAATATCTTTCCTCAGCCAATAAGTTTTTGAGTGCAGATTTTGCATCTTAATGTCATAATCATTCCTATTGAAAAGAAGTACATCTACATTTTCTTCATTAGTCATATTCCGTATGATTTCTTGAATAGCTCCCTGTTCCGGAAGGTCGTCACTTCCTAATAACCAGCTAAATACTCCTTGTGCCATGTTCATTGCAAAGATATAGTTCCTATCGGGGCCCAAATTCTTATTATTTTTTGAATATGTAATTTGGATATCACTATTAGATGTAGAAATTTTACTGATCATTTTGTCCGTATCGTCAGAAGAATTGTTATCGCTAACACAAATTTCAATTTTATCCTGAAAATTATCATGACGAGTTTGTGCGATTATCTCAAGAATGTTTTCTTCGAGGAATGCACATCTGTTATAAGTTGGAATACATATTGAAAGGAGTATTTCTTTCTTCATGCTTAAAAAATTAATACGTCACTTACTTAAAACCTTTCAGCCAATCAATCATTTGTTCAATTCCTTTTTCCTTATTCATATAAGGTTCCCAATTTATTTTCTTTATTTTATTGTTATCGGCAATAAATACTTTCTGATCGCTTTCTCGCCATGGCAGCTGTTTATATCGTAGTTTAATATTTAATATTTTCTCCAATAAATCAAACAATTCCAATAGCGATAAACTATTCTTTACGCCTCCGCCAATATTAAATGCCTGTCCAAATATTTCGGTTGATTCTTTAGCCTTGAAATAAAGATTTACTACATCCGAACAATGAAGCACATCTCGTACTTGTTTACCATTACCGGAGATAGTAAAAGGTTCTTTTAACTTGTTCACTTTTGTTTCTAATGCCTTCTGACAGAACCAGCCTATCCAACCTTGATCGAATGTAGCATGTTGATTGCTGCCATACATGGAAGAATGTCTGAATACAATTGTTTTTAAACCGAAAATGCGATGATAATCAAGCAAATACTGATCGGCAGCTCCTTTAGAGCAGCCATAAGGAGAATGAAAATCCAAAGGAATTGATTCCGGAAAACCATTAGGATATTCTTTGCAGACATATCTTGTTGCTGTTTCTTCAAATGTCAGATTTTCAAAATCTCCATACACTTTGTTTGTAGAAGAATAAATAATAGTGACATCAGGCGCATACTTTCTTACGGCCTCCAATAGATTGAAAGTTCCCAAGGTATTGATTTCGAAATCAAGCCGCGGATTTGATATTGAAGTTGTCATGGCAACCTGACCTGCCAAGTGAAAAATATAATCAGGACGTACTTCTTTTACTACTTTTTCAATATCATTGCTATCTCTAATATCGAAAGGGAAATAGGTGAATTTACCTTGCGATTGCAGCAATTTCAAATTTTCTTTGCTACCATGTCGAAAGAGATTGTCGAAAACGAACAATTCTTCTCCACGATTCAGCACTTCTGCCGCCAAATTGCTTCCAATAAAACCACATCCTCCGGTAATAAGATATTTCATATTCAATACATTAATTTTTGATGCTAATATATTCTCTCAATCCGCTCCAAATATCAATTTTGATTTTTTCATTCAACAGATTTTCCAATTTTTCAACCGAACAACACAAATCCATTGCTTCATTTTTTCTGTATGGAAGCGACCCATAATTTATCTTAGAAACAGAATTAGTTTCCTTTCTGCAAAACTCAATGATTTCTTTCAAGGAAACGCTGTATCCACTGCTAACATTGACAATTTCTCCAATAAAAGCGCTATGATTTTGTAAAATTTTTTCAATATATTTTACAAAATCTTTTGAATATATAAAATCTCTTTTTTGCTCACACGCTGTTACATCTATATCTATTCCTTTTTTAAGGCTCTCTATAATGTAAGGAATGAATTTAGAAGATTTTTGATATTTGCCGAATAAATTTCCCGGACGAACTACCGTTGCAGGAAAATTTTCATTTTTTGCTAACATCAAAGCTGTGTTAGTAGTTAATTGCTTTACCAAAGCATAAGGAGAAACGGGATATTCTCTTAGATTTTCAGTATAGGGAGAAGAATTTAATCCATATTCTTCCGAACTGCCAAATTGGATAAGAAGTTTAAGTTTATGACTTCCTTGCAACTGTTGATACAGATTAAGCAGCGTTTTTACATTAGATGCTATCAAAGCGTCGAATAAAGACAAATCTCGTTCATTTGTTACTATTGACGCTAAATTTATAACATAATCCGAATCTAAAAAAGAATGAGGAAATTGAACGGTTGAAGTATCGGCTTTCAATAATTGTATGCGAGGATAAGAAGCAAAAAAAACATCATCGAACTTTATGTCTACTACATAAAATTGATATTTATCATAGAGAAACTCGATCATATTTTTTCCAATAAATCCATTTCCCCCTATCAATAGTATTTTTTCATCCATATATGTATCGATGTATATGGTTCACACATAAATTGTAAACACTTTCACATTGATAATTTTTATACCAATCTGCTGTTAATGATATAGATTGCTCCAGATTTAATTTTGGATACCACCCTAAAAAATGTTTGGCTTTGGATGTATCCAATGTTAATAAGCCGGCTTCATGCAATGCATCGGGGTTTGATGAATCTACAAGATTTCCTTTTCCATATTTACTTAGCAGCAAAGAGGCAACATCCCAAACTGTGGCAACATCCTCCTGATTAGGTCCAAAATTCCAGGCTTCACAATATTTTCCGGGATTTTCCCACATTTTTTGAGCCAACAATAAATATCCACTCAAGGGTTCCAATACATGTTGCCAAGGACGAATTGCTTCGGGATTCCTAATTTCGATTGGTCTGTCTGCTTCTATCGCCCGGATGCAATCAGGAATAATCCGGTCGGTCGCCCAGTCACCTCCTCCAATTACATTCCCTGCACGAGCGCTGGCAATTGATTTTCCATGTTTGGGAAAATCTTGCGGATTAAAAAATGAATTTCTCCATGATGCAATAGCTATTTCACATGCACCTTTCGAAGAAGAATAAGGATCGTATCCTCCCAATGGATCACTTTCCCTGTACGCCCAGATTTGTTCTTTATTCTCGTAACATTTGTCGGTTGTAATCATAACTCCGACTTTAACGCTACAGCTTTCTCTGATCGCTTCCAATACATGGATGGTTCCCATTACGTTAACTTCGTAGGTTTCTACAGGTATCTCATAAGAAAACCTGACTAACGGTTGCGCCGCCAAATGGAAGACGATTTCCGGTTGATATTGAGCAAAAACTTCTTTCAGCTTTTTTTGATTTCGAACATCTCCACGTATATCTATTATTTTCTCAGATAGACCGGATAACACAAAATTATCTTTTTCAGTATGTGGATCTAAAGCATATCCTACTACTTCAGCCCCCATTTCACGAAGCCAAATAGCCAGCCACGAACCTTTGAAACCGGTATGTCCGGTAATCAAAACTCGTTTTCCATTATAAAAACCATTATAGCAATTCTTTATTTCCATATTTTCCATGGAGCATTTCCCGAATTCCACATTGCGTTTAGTTCCACACTATCTCTCAACGTATCCATTGGTTGCCAAAATCCATAATGCTTGAAAGCGTCCATTTGTCCTTCTTGTGCTAATTGTTCCAATGGTTTGCGTTCAAATATTTCATCATCGTCTTCACTCAAGTAATTAAATACAGTCGGCTCACAGACAAAAAAACCGGCATTAATCCACATGCCATCTCCTACGGGTTTTTCCGTAAAGCTTTGTACATTCCCCAAAGCATCCATATTTAACGAACCAAATTTTCCTTTAGGCCGGTATGCCGTAACAGTTAATAGTTTTCCCTTTTTTTTATGATACGCTATTAACTCATCTATCTTTACATCAGAAACTCCATCGCCATAAGTAAGCATAAAAGGTTCATTACCAATATATTTTTGAATTCGTTTGATCCTTCCCCCGGTTTGAGTATTCAGCCCTGTTTCAACTAATGTTACTTTCCAAGGTTCAGTAACACTGTTATGTACTTCTATGTTATTATTTCTTACATCAATCGTAATATCACTGTTATGAAGAAAATAATTGGCAAACCATTCCTTTATAGCATAACCTTTATATCCAAGACAAATGACAAAGTCATTATATCCATATTGTGAATAAATTTTCATAATATGCCAAATAATGGGTTTGTCTCCAATACGAACCATTGGTTTAGGAATATTTTCGGTTTCCTCGCTTAAGCGGGTACCAAAACCACCTGCTAAAATAACTACTTTCATCAATGTAAATCGTTAAAAAAGTTACTGAATACTGACAGGATATAATCCATTCTGACTTGATCTATTCCCGGATAAACTCCTATAAAAATAGTATTTCGCATAATATAATCTGTATTATCAAGCTTTCCCGATATACGATAATTCACATGCTGATATGCCGGTTGCTTGGTAATATTTCCTGCAAATAATTGCCTTGTCAATATTTTATGATTTTCTAAATATTCTGCCAAATCTTTTCTTGAAAACTTGTTGTTTTCCCTCACATTGAATGGAAATCCAAACCATGAAGGATCGGAATTAGGAGTTGCTTCCGGAAGAATCAAATATTCTTTATACTGGTCTAATTCTTTCCTGAGAATTTTGAAATTATTTTTTCTTTTTTCTATGAAATCCGGAAGTTTATCTAATTGAGCTACTCCGATAGCAGCCTGCATATCAGTAACTTTCAGATTATATCCAATATGACTGTAAACATATTTATGATCATAACCTTCGGGTAAATCTCCATATTGTTTTTTGAATCGAAGGCCACAAGTATTGTCGTGCCCTGGGTCGCAATAACAATCTCGTCCCCAGCCTCTTAAAGAAGTTGCAATTCTTTTTAATAATGGATTATTTGTCAACACAGAACCTCCTTCTCCCATCGTAATATGATGAGCCGGATAAAAACTGGTGGTTGCCAAATCGCCGAAAGTCCCGATTTGCTTCCCTTGATAGGTTGAACCTACGGCATCACAACAATCTTCAATAAGGAAAAGATTATGCTTTTTAGCAATAGAAGTAATTGCTTCCAAATCAAAAGGATTACCTAAAGTATGTGCAAGAATAATTGCTTTGGTTTTTTCCGATATGGCATTTTCTACTTCAGACACTTTAATATTGAACGTATCTAATTCCACATCTACAAAAACAGGAATTAATCCGTTTTGAACAATAGGATTTACAGTTGTAGGAAAGCCCGCAGCAACAGTCAAAACTTCATCACAGGGTTTTAATTGTTTTTCTTTCAACAACTCAGAAGTCAATGTAGTAAGCGCTATTAAATTTGCAGACGAACCGGAATTGACAAGCATGCAATATTTTTGTTGCATACAGGATGCGAATTTTTTTTCAAATTCTTCGGCATAACGTCCTGTCGTCAACCAAAAATCAAGAGAAGCATCGACAAGATTAATCATCTCCTTTTCATCAAAAATTCTACCGGCAAAAGGTACCATTGTTTCACCTGGAACAAATTGATGATCAGAATAATTTTCAATATAGTATTGCTTGACTAAATCCGCTATATCATTTCTGCTTACCATGTTATATTTTCTTATGACTTTTTATATTGATATTCATCCTTATTCCTGCCCTTTTCCCTGCTTCAATATCACTTTCCTTGTCTCCAACCAGTATACTTTCAGACAAATCTATATCAAATTCTTTAGCCGCCTGAAGTATCATTCCCGGATTAGGTTTGCGACACTCGCATTCACCTGTAAAATCGGGATGATGGGGACAAAAATATACTTTTGTTATCAAAATTCCTCGTTCTTCAAATTGTTTTATCATCCAATCCGTTAAAGTAAGGAATTGTTCTTCGGTATAATATCCTCTTACAATTCCTGCTTGATTGGTAATAATAAACAATAAATAACCTTCTTGCTGGTATTTTTTGCATAAGTCAAAAATACCCGGCATAAATTCGAAATCTTCGATTTTATATACATAGTTTTTTTCGACGTTAACAACTCCGTCCCGATCCAAGAAAACAGCTTTATTCATACAATCAATGCTGCTTTGTTGTAATCTTCCGGAATACCTATATCTACAAAAACATCATCAAAGATTTTTCCGGCTAATAAACCTTTGGTAACGTTTTTCTCAAGAACGTCTTTTTCAAAAGAAAATTGGGAAGGATATTTTTCCTGTTGTAACCAATCTTTATTAACAATGTATATTCCTCCATTTATTAAACCTTCTTTGCAATATGCCTTTTCATTGAATTTGACAACAATATTCTGCCGAACTTCTACAGTGCCATATCTGTCAAAATCTTTCATTTCCTTCAAAGCTATGGAAACCGGTTTTTTATTATCTCGATGAAATTCTTCAAAATGTTCCATATCAATCGGAAAATAAGTATCTCCATTAATAATTAACACATTATCCGAATCACATGCTTTCAATGCGTTCAAGATAGCGCCTCCGGTTCCAAGCGGTTCATGTTCATTAACATAAACTAAAGGCGTTTGATTAAAAGATTGCCCGAAATAGTTGACAATTATTTCCGATTTATATCCTACAGCTAAAACAAATTTCCCGATCGATGAATAACTTGACAACCAATCAAGTAAATATTCCAAAAATGGCTTACCTTTAATGGGCGCCATTGGCTTTGGAACATCTGAAACAACTTCTCTCAACCGAATTCCCATCCCACCGGCAAGAACAATAGCATCCATCGTTTTTACCGTTTTAAATGTCCGAACAATTGATCTTCAACTATGCAGCAAAGAATATGACCAATAAGGATATGAGCTTCTTGTATCCTTGGAGTTTCCAAAGAGGGAACTTCTATACAAATATCACATAATTCAGTCATTCTTCCTTTTCCCATGCCGGTTAAGCCTATCGTTTTAATTCCTTTTTCTTTACAAGTTAACAGAGCTTCAATAATGTTTCTCGAATTTCCTGAAGTTGAAATACAAATGACTATATCTCCTTTTTGTCCATGAGCTTGAATTTGCCTTGCAAATATCTTTTCATACCCATAGTCATTACCAATAGAGGTTAAAACAGATGTATCTGTATTTAATGCCATGGCGGGAATTCCCGGCCTGTCGAAATAAAACCGGGAAACAAATTCTCCCGCAATATGTTGTGCATCGGCAGCGCTTCCTCCATTGCCTGCCAAAAGCGTTTTATTTCCGAACTTATATCCATCCAATATCAATACAGCTGCTTTTTCTATTAGATTTAACAATTCCGGATTATCCAGCATGCTCTTTTTCGTTGATATCGACGACAATATTTGCTCTCGTATAATGTTATTCATGATATTATCACATTATTTTCCAACCATGACAACCGCCTTTTGTAAACTGAAAGTCAACGACTTGTCCGTTCAACTCTTTTAATTTCCTAACAACTGAAGGCTTATTTTCCGGTTTAACTAAAAAGAAAATAAAGCCTCCTCCTCCGGCTCCCGAAATTTTTCCTGTTATAGCTCCAACATTTAAAGCAACATCAAAAATTCCATCAATAAAAGTATTTGTAATGGAAGCGGCCATTTTTTTCTTGTCTTCCCATGCGCTTCTCATAATTTCAGCAAACTTAGCAATATCACCCTTCAATATTGCTTCTTTCATTTCTACAGCACTTTGCTTGATTCTGTGCATGGCTTCTATAGCAATCCGATTACCGGATGATGTGTTTTTTTTCTGTTCATCAATAATTTGTGCAGAAGAACGGGAAACTCCGACATAATACAATATCATCGATTCTTCCAGTTCATCAATTATCCATTGCTTAACTCGCAGAGGATTTACAATCGTTCTATCATCTTTAAAAAACTCCATAAAATTAAACCCACCGAAAGTCGCCGCATATTGATCTTGTTTGCCTCCGCTTAATTTCAAATCATTACGCTCGATATCATAAGCTAAATGAGCAATATCATATTCTCCTAAAGGCAAATTCAACCACTCAACAAAAGCTTTGATAATGGCCACAACCATTGTCGAAGAAGAACCTAATCCACTTCCGGGAGGAGCATCCGAATAAGTATAGAGCGTAAATGAAAGCTTAGTACCCGGAAAAAAATCATTTATAATATGGTTATAAACTCCTTTATGTAAATCAAGAACATTATCAAACGGCAATTCCGTTGCCGAAGAATACTCTATGGCCTGTCCAATATCTAATGCTTCAAATTTTATAATATTATCATTTCTTTCAATAATAGTACAATGAGCATACAAGTTAATTGTAGCATTTAATATACAACCTCCATAAATATCACAATAAGGAGATACATCACTTCCTCCTCCGGCTAATCCTAAACGCAACGGGGCCTTTGAACGAATTATCATGATACTTAATTTTTATTTATGCCCATAACCATACCCATATCCTCCGTTCTTCTCTCCCAAATCTACTCCATTGGCCACCACATAAAGATTTTTCAAACTGTCTTTCTCCACAATAGTATTAATATTTTTAACGCTATCTTTATGCACATATCCAATCCTGCTTACATAAAGAGTGATATCTGCTAACCGATCTAACAAGAATGTATCCGAAACGATTCCTACAGGGGCTGTATCCACAATGATGTAATCGTATTTGGTACGATAATAATTAAACAATTCATCCAATCCATCTTCCATCAATAATTCATTGGGATTAGGCGGAACAGCGCCGGCTTGAACTATTTCCAAATTAGGATGAATTCCAGATTTTTGGATCAAATTTTCAGGAGAAAGACCTTCTTCCGAAAGATAATTAGTAATACCATTGACCTTAGGTAAATCAAGATATTCCGCCAATCGCGGTTTTCGGATATCTAACCCTGCCAATAAAACTTTTTTACCCGTAAGAGCCATGCTTAACGCCAAATTTGCTCCAACAAAAGTTTTTCCTTCTCCGGCAATTGTAGATGTTATTAATATTACCTTTTTGTCGGTACCTTTTATCTTAAACAAAATATTAGCCCGCAACAACCTGAATAATTCGACTTCAGGAGATGTTGAATCTTTCTTAACAACAATGCGCTCCTTGCTTTTACTCTGGCAAATCTCTCCAATAATCTCAGCTTCACAAATTCGTTCCAACTCTTCTTTAGAATCGATTTTCGTTTTCAACTGTTGTTTCAGATAGAAAAACATAAACGGACAAGCAAAACCTAAAATCATCATTATGGCAAGAACTGTCAACTTTTTGGGCGCTATGGGTTTTATAGTTGGCATTGGCACATCGATAGTTTTTGCCTTAGGAGCAGTAGATGCCAAGTTTAAATTTGTTTCTTCTCTCTTTTGCAATAAGAAAATATACAACTTTTCTTTAATTTCCTTTTGACGTGCAATTTCAATGTATTCTCTTTCCTGACGAGGGATGCTCTTTATTCTGTTATTCATTATCTGATCCTGTCCCTTAAGGTCTTGATACATCACATTCAAACTACCTTTCACATTCTTTATATTTGAAATAATGTTTTGACGCATTGTAGCTAATTGGGCATTAAGTAGTTGTAAAGAAGGGTTCGTAACAGAAGATGTATTTTCTAATGAATTCCTGTCTATCAAAAGTTCATTATATTTCAATATGATAGCTTGTAAACCTTTATCATCCAAACCAACAGATGGAATCATTTTATCTTTATTCTTTTCATTTTGGACATAATCTTCTAAAAACTGAACCATATTCATCTGTATTTGAGTTTCAATACGTTTAGTTTCCGATTCACCCATTTGTCCCAAAAATAATTTAACTTCCGATTCTATATCTGTCAGATTATTTTCTTGTTTGTATTTCTCCACATTTCTTTCTACCGTTTCCAATTCCCTGGAAATGACCGCAAGGCGTTCGTCTACAAAAGCAGCGGTATTAAGCGCTTCCAAATTTTTATCATTTACCGCCTCCTTATTAAAAATAGTAATCAAAGTATATAACAAATCTTGTGCCCATTTTACGTTATCGGCTTCCAATCCCAATCTTATAATAGTTGTTTTTTTACTTGTCGCTCCGATGTGCATTTCCTTATTCAACAAATATGTCATTACATTGGGGTTATAAATAGTAACTTTTACTTGTTGATTTTCTCTTTGCAAATTATAAACAGGACTTTTGTCTATATTGACATCAATAGCAGGAGTTTTTATAACAGCCGGAAAATTTGAAATGATAGTTTTAAACTTTTCGGATTTATACTTTCCGGAAATTTCATATTGATTATCTTTGGTTGGTTTTATTGTAAATTTGATTATATCCTTAATCGTATCTACTTGCGCCGAATCAACTGAAATTATATAAGGAAATTCCGGATACATATTCACCGTTTTTAATCCCTCTCTGGTTTGGCAGATAACATTCAGGTTAAGGTCATGAATAGCTTCTTTCATCATCATGCGCGTATTCAAAACGCCAACTTCATTGTCAACATTTTTACTTCCCATCATAGAACCCAAATCTCCCAATCCGGAAATCATCGACATAGCTGATGAAGCTTTCGACTTACTATCATCTTCCTTCAATAAAATAGAAGCATCTACATAATATACAGGATTTTTTACTAAAATATACAAAACTCCTGCGGAAATAAAAAGAAATACACTTAATAAAAACCATTTCCAATGCTTCGTGAATATAGTAATAATATCCTTTAAGTTTAAATCATCTTTTTTAGCAGTAATCGTTTTTTGTGTTATTTTTTTATTTTCCATAACGTTCAGAATATCTAAATATTTCTATGTTAGAAATTTATAATTTCACCTTTATTAATTTTATAAAGAAAAACACAAAAGTAGTTATTTTTTCTTTTTCTCTATTGTTTTATTAAACGATGAAATGTCATTTTTATTGAACAGAATTAAAAATAATATTGTCTTTTTTAAAAATAAACTTTTCGAATATTTATTTCAAATAATTTATTCTTACATTTGGCATCAAAAAAATAAATGAAAAAGATACAATCTTCTTTAAGAGATACTTCTTGGGCTCGATGGACAACACTCTGTTTAGTCTCTTTTACAATGCTTTGCGCCTATTATTTAACCGACGCTTTAGCTCCTTTGCAACAGCGTTTAGGAACGGATCTTCACTGGAGTGCATTCGATTATGGCCTATACTCCGGAGCTTACGGTTGGTTCAATGTGTTCTTGCTTATGTTGGTGATTGGCGGTTTGATACTTGATAAGGCAGGAGTTAGATTTACCGGAATATTGTCGATTATTATTATGCTTTTAGGCGCAGGTATTAAATACTGGGCAATAGCAGGACATACCGGAAATGATATAGTTTCATTGGGAATCGGTTCTTGGGAGTTGCTTGCTGCAAAGAGGTCGGCTTTAGTTGCCGGATTAGGATTTGCAATTTTTGGCGTAGGAGCGGAAATGTTTGGGATAACTGCAAATAAAGCGGTAATTAGATGGTTTAAAGGAAAAGAACTGGCTTTGTCTATCGGACTTAACACATCCGTAGGACGTATTGGAACAGCTTTAGCCATGTTTACCCCTATCCCGTTAGTTAAATTGACCGGACATTTAACAACTCCGGTCACATTGTCCATGCTGCTACTCTGTATCGGATTATTATCTTTTATTTCTTTCTGTATTTTTGATAAAAAGCTGGATAAAGAATCTAAAGATGCAGCCGAGACAAGGGAAGAGGAATTCAAATTCAGCGACATAAAAGAAATTGCTAAAGTTCGTGCCTTTTGGTATATTACTATTTTATGTGTTTTGTTTTATTCTGCAGTTTTTCCATTTATAAAATATGCGACCGACCTGATT
>Ga0123357_10000760_pt1 | contig 32537 bp, 29 predicted proteins | sample TergutEmb28metaG_FD_89873 | JGI IMG/M metagenome (GOLD analysis project Ga0123357, IMG submission 89873) | Embiratermes neotenicus P4 segment gut microbial communities from Petit-Saut dam, French Guiana - Emb289 P4 | ecosystem: Host-associated > Arthropoda: Insects > Digestive system > Gut ... | reverse complement strand
TTATAGTAAAAATGGTAAGGAGCGATGTTTGGATGCTACCTCATCTCCATCATAGCAATAGCGATGGTGGGGGTGGTGGTGGTGGTGGTAGTAGTATTTGTGGTGGTGGTGGTGGTGGTAGTAGTATTTGTGGTGGTGGTGGTGGTGGTGGTGGTGGTAGTAGTAGTAGTAGTAGTAGTAGTAGTAGTAGTAGTAGTAGTGGTGGTGGTGGTGGTGGTGGTGGTGGTGGTGGTGGTGGTTGTGGTAGTGGTAGTAGTAATCATAATAATGCTCTTTATTATTATTATTATTATTATTATTATTATTAACGTACCAACACAATAACCGAGTAGTCAACTGCAGGTACAGCACAAGAACTTAAACCAGATACATGAAATAAATAACCACAATGTAAACCGTGAACAATAATGAAACAAAAAAATAAAAATAAGAACAAAGCACATTTTAGTACATATAATCAATCAGCTTAACTACCTCAACAGCTCTTTACTCAAAACAGACCTTCCATTGAATGTACCAGTATACCTACTGATGGAGTTAGATGCCGAAGGACATTATCAGAAGGAGAGTTGCAGTGTCTAAGGTCAACATTAAACTAAGTAAAGTACCTGATATTTCCATTCGGCACACGGTCGTCGTCATAGATGTGACGCCGTGTGGATTGGTATAGAGTTAACGATTGTTTAGGAGGACATTTCTACATCCATCTTCAAGGTGCATGGACTACAATGAAGAAAGAGGCAGCACGTTCCTCCTAAACGTTGCTACCTAAATATCAGTCTACCAAACAGCTGGACTCTCTATGAGCAATGATGTGAGAAACTGATCCCATGCTTTCGTGAGGTTAGGGACCCAGTTATTTGGTTGGTGAAAGGAGCAACTTTCTGCTGGGGTCTGGAGAATATGGCTTGATCTTCATCCGTATTGATGAAACTAAAGATATAATCACTTTACCTCACTGATTACGAGAATGTCTGATAAGGGAGTACTGAGAGCAATGCATGAACATTCACCTGTCTGCTAGGGTTCGTAATAATCGGTTCAATTCGTGTTAAGAAGACATTCGTTGTACGCCGAGTCATTTCGGTTCTCCATTTATCGGCCCACAAGACCCACATTTCTTTTTTGTTATTTTATATTTGCAGCTATAAGATTTAGAGTCGTGTTCGGTCAGTATTTTCTGTAGCGCACAGATGTAATTTTGGGGACTGTGCTTCATGAAGTACTGTACCGTGACTCTCACGTGAGATCAGAACACAGCCATTGTCCTAACTACAGCTGCTGCCTTCACAAGGAGATACAAGACGGCGACGCTAGGCTGCAAAATAAGACGTGTCAGTTTGTTCTTAACAATGGACGATAAATTAATCAAGCCGGAACTGACTCTAACATGAGCAGCGTTGCAACTGTGTTACCTGTCTCTTGTTCGCACACATCATTTGAAGCTAATCATTAAGGCCACCTTGTCAGCAACATAATAATAATAATAATAATAATAATATTTACGCGCAGAATCAGCCGCTTAATGGCCAATTAGAAAGACAGCACAAGGCGATAGTATAAAGAATTGAAGACGAGAGAAAGTGAGGCCATAAAGCAAAGAAAACAAACAGAATTTCAGCTGATTTAGTAGAGGTAAAGGTCACACTACAGCAAGCCATGAAGGCCCAGAGGGGGAGTAGCGGTATAGCTCTACTCCATCCTTAACCTAGGCGCTAGATGGGGTGCGTGGTCAACGCTAGTCTCCGACCGCTTTACCCCGGGGAAAGAGACCTGATACCCATTATACAGTAGACTAGGGGGCCCTCAGGGATGGTCTTGACGGTTGCGGAAAATCTCGCCCCCCCCCCCCCCCCCCCCTCCTCCCCCCCCCCCCCCCCCCCAACTCTTCACCAAGCATACAACTTGCCATTACCATGGCACTTGCTTTAATTAGGGTGTAAGTACATTGCAACAACTTACTCTGTAGGAGGCCTCAGGCATTTTCATTATCAGTTTTTGAACTTTTCACCTTAAGGCTCTGACAGTTTGTAAATGCCTCAAGTTTAAGTTTGGGGGGGGAAAAAAAGAAAGGAAAAAAAAAACTAATTAATTTGACCTTATATTCAGGGTGATTAGTATTGTGATGTCTGTGACGTTTGGCAGGTAACATAGAATTATTTGGTAACAATGTGTTGCCCAAAATGCATAAGGCAACAGGGGCAATTTCATGACCTGTATAGTAAATCCTAGAGACAAGTAGGACTCATTGAACTTCCATTGTGTACTATTTTCTGCAGTTCTAGAATTGCTGTTACTGGATGGCGATGTAAAACATTGAGATTCACGTCAGTTACACCTTACTTACGTACTGTAGTAGTACTTGATTATTTATGTAAACTTACCTCTTTTTAGCCACTGGTCCATGACAATTAGCAAACAAGTTAACCTAATTTCACTGCACATTATTTCACTGATACTGCTGTGGGTTAATAAAATTTATACTTCATTTCCTTTGTAAATATGTTAATGCTACATGAACTACTACTAAACTGCACTGGTTATCTGTGGTGGTGGAAGTCACAGCTAGGTTACCAAAATCTCTAGCAGGTGCAATAATGCAGGTTTGTTAATTTAGCATGCATATTTTTCTTTCTGCATCCATGTGCAACACACTTTGTAATTAGGTGGCTATAATATAGACAAGTAGCATACTTAACAGTGCATTGCATGATCTGACCTTGATTAAACTGACTGTATCTCACTTTGTGGGTGCAGGGGGTTTCTTATCTAATGGTCATGCGAAATAAACATATTGCCATTTAAGAAGTTTCGCAACTATTTTTAACACAACAGTATTCCTTTAATTAAACAAAAATCAGTAAACTTCAAAGTATCCATTATAGAAATGCATCCATGGATCCTCTTTGGAGCACAATTTGGGAACCACTGACCTAGACTGTGGGAAGAGGGAGAGTAGAATCACACAATTCAGATTGCTGTCTGTCATAAGAGCAGTGTTAAAAGTGACCTTTCATATTTCATTTAGGATAAATGTAAGGGGACAGTTACTTGATGGGTTTCCATGTAAAGTGACATTAAATCATATGGTAACATTGGATTTGATGTGTTTCATTTAGGAGGGATGTAAGAAGGTTTCTTGTTTTTATTTGATGGGTTTTGACATTGTCACATTAAATTATGCTGTAACATTGAACTTGAAAAAAATGACTGTAAGACAGAGCAACATGCAACAGTGTCAAGGATGGTCACAATCCATACCTGGGAAGGAGCTAAGGATAGATTTTTTTTTTAATAACTTACAGCCAACAAATCCATGAAGTGACTGTAGTGATGTTCACTATCAACTTTGAAGGCCATAAAAGTAAAATACAATATTGATGAATTTGTTGACCAGTTAAATCCCTTTCACTTCCATTACAACCACCAGCACCAACTTCTATAATGTCCTGAGTGGGTTGCAGTGATCCTCCAAAGTTTGAGTCTTCTCAGATGTCTTCTCCCACAGTTCAGTGACCAGTTTGTCATACCGCCCACCCATTCATGCAGCAGACCATCTCCCGTAAGGTCGATGAATGTTAATTTTTGTTATTTCTTTGTTGTTAACCAAAAACTGAATTGTGTCTAAATAGTGTACTTATATATTTTGTTTGATTATCACAATAAACAGCAATTTCTGTCTGTGCAGTATTCACCAGTTGATCTTTTTAGTGGAATCATATGGTGTTTTCTGTGAGGTACAGTCTGCTACTTTGTACATAATGTGTTGTAGATTACTTTTAGTCTTCAGAGGTTATTTAGCAGTAAACAGACAGTATTTTTTGTAGTGTTGGCGAGCGATAAAAAAACAGAAATTTTGCTTACAGGCAAATTAATTTCGATTTGTGCAGTCCACCGTATGCAAATGGTTTTCAGAACACAGTTATCATAAAAGTCCAGGAGAACCTGTGCCAATGTATTAACCAGCATGAACTGTTGACATTATATGTGAAACTTAATGCAACATTTGAACAGAATGACCATGGTTTTTGTAGTAATTGCTGCAATGTTCACTACAAAAGGGAAGGTAGAGAAAGCAGACATACATTTATATTAGGTTTTGTGTTTTACACTTGAATATTCAACATGCCATATGGCAGTATCTAATTAAGACTTCACTTTGCCTTGTCTCCTCCCTCCCAGAAAGCGGTATGTGCAGAATCTGCTTCTTAGAAGACAGTAATTATATTTTTTCACTGTGAATTCATATTTGTAAATAAGCTGTAATTCTTTTTGACTTGGTTAACAATAGAAAGAAAATAACATATTCCGATCAAGTGATTGGTTTCTTTCATTCTGTTACAGTGAAATTGATTATTATAATGGACATGGTCAGTTTTTGGACCCACAGACGGTGAAGGTTGTTGTCAAGGGTGGAAAGGAACATATGCTGACTGCTTCGTACTTTGTGGTTGCTGTTGGCGGAAGACCCAGGTACCCAGACATACCCGGAGCACTTGAATATGGAATAACAAGTGATGATATTTTTAGCCTGGAAAATGCACCAGGGAAAACTTTGGTTGTTGGTGCAGGATGTATCCTTTATATTGTATTCCCATTGTGTTGATGTGGTGGTGGGCAAATCCAGTAGAATCTGTAACAGCAGAAATGCACATGACACCTTAGCTTGTGTAGCTTTAATGGCCAAGTTACCTGTCTGTGCTTTTTTTGTAAATGTCAGTGGACAGCTTTATCAAGTGTTTGTGTGAGTAAGTGGCTGGATGCAGTCAGAAGTATGTATACTTTTAAAGTTTGCTGTATCCTAATTTAATTGAAGCCCATTGACTTGTTCTAGAGATACAGTTGTACTGGATGCATAGAATGTTTAGAAGCGTCAGTGAATGTTAACAAGTGCTCTTATTGGGAGTAAAAATAACAAACACAAAAGAGTTTTATTTTGAAATCAAGAGAATATAAATTAAAAAATGCGAGTTATTGTTGAGTTTCAAAATATATTGTTACTTTCCCAAAACATGAAGTCAGTGATTTAGCCAGTTTTCAGTGGTTATAAACTTTCCTTATATTTTAAAGAAAGAATGTGATGGTTATGTGTTCAAGAACTAAGTACAAAAATGATGAGGTCTGTGAGGAATGAAGTAAATGGGTAATTTGATTTCCATAGTGTGGTTTATGCAGTTCATACAGTGTTGTCAGAAAAAGACATGCAAATAAGAATCTCTTCTGTCCTGAAGGGGAAGGTAGCAGGGTTTTTCCAAAATGTTGGTACGTGCCATCTGAAATGTGTCGTATTGGGTCCCAGCAGATTGCAATTTTCATAGTCTGTCAAAGTGATCGTAGCTGCAGTGTATAGTGAAACCAGGTTATATTATGTTCCCATTAGTTGGCAGAAAGTGCAGATGAAGGGAGCAGAAAGGTTGTGCCTATTTACACCATGAAGGCATATAGGGGGAGTAGGGATATAGCTCCATTAATCCTTAACATTTAGAGTAGATGGAGGGGAATGGTCAACTTACACACCCAGGCCACTATATCCCCCTCCGGGAGAGAGGCCCAGGATCCATTGAATAGGAGACAGGGCAGGACACATAGCTGGTCTGCACACTTTGAAGTAGAGAAAAGTCTCTTTTCATTGCTGGGAATTAAACTGCAACTATGCAGGCTGTAGTCCAATCACTGTATTGTGTACACTATCTCCAGTTAGCAGAAAATAGTAAATTTGAATCAGGTACATCCTGTCTGTATTGTGTTCTGTGGTTGGTTATTGTAAGCACCTTGCTCCTAGTATAACTTGTAAATTTAACACTTTTGTATTCATTCCGTGTATTGTAAATGATTTACAAATCCTTATAATACTAGCAAATGCACAGTTCTACTATTATTTTTTCATTTCTAATTAGCTCCTACATGTTTTGGCATAATTGCCATCATCAGTTTGCTACAACCTTTATTTCATCAAATCCATACGTGTTCTGTGATGACTGATTGTAATCACTATACTCCTAGCGTGTACTGAACAGTGCATTGTACTTGTGCTTGAGCCACATTGTGTGCTGTCGTATCATACCAGAGTTGCATACTTAGGTAGTGAAACATATATGTGAAGCAGACACCTAGGTTTGCATGTTACTGTTGAAAACAATAAGTTTTTCTGTACCTGATGTCAGCTAATTTATTTCCTTGACTGTTACAAGATATTGGACTGGAATGTGCTGGCTTTTTGAAGGGCCTTGGTTATGATGCTACTGTGATGGTTCGATCAGTTCCTCTCCGAGGTTTTGATCAGCAAATGGCAGAAATAGTTACAAATGAGATGATGTCTAAAGGAGTTAATTTCCTTAGGAAATGTGTTCCATTGTCAGTGGAGAAGAAGGAAGATGGCAGACTTCTGGTGTCTTGGACCAATGTTACAGAGCAGAGTACTCACACTGACACGTTTGATACAGTGCTGTTTGCTGTCGGTCGAAGGGCCCTTACAAAAGAATTGTGTGTTAAGAATGCTGGTGTGAAGACTGTTGCAGAGACTGGCAAGATCCCTGCTGAAAACGAGCAAACAAATGTGAAACGTATATTTGCTGTAGGAGATGTCTTACATGTGAGTCCACTGTTATTGTGAGTTGCAGCAGTTTCTTTGAGGTTACTTTCTCTCATAAGGAGAGCAGGTTAAAGAGAATACTGATGATGGTGGCTGCTTTGACATCTGATATGTGGGATCATCTGTACCACCTGTTATTTTATACTCCCAAAATTTTGTGTTATAATTATTGTCATAACTGCCATTATTACCACCACTGCCATGATGACACTACTTGCTGCTTACGCTTGTGCTGCTGCTGCTGCTATTACTACTACTACACCACCGCCATCTCTGTTTTGACAGTGGATGACAGGATTGTCCAAATTTTCAGTAGTATGCGTGGTTTCTGTGACAGGCCGATGACTTGTGCAGAGTAGACCTACTGAGTGTGGTGTGTCTAAGGCGGGAATTACATGAGGCTACTTTACACACTACACGCGAGCGAGTTCAGTCACCAGCTAGTGAGCAAGCAGGGAGTAAACTGCTACTTCTTCTTCTTTAGCCTTACAGTCCTTGTAGTTTGACCTTAGCCTTGCTAAGGACATCCATCTACTCTGATAAGTCCTGGGCTTTTCTTCTGCATCCTTCCATCCCCTTCATTTTAAGGTCTGCCTGTATGTTATATAGCTATCTTTGGTCTGCCTACCTTTCTTTTGCCCTCATGTTTGGTATCTAAGGCAACCTTTGGAATTCCAATATTTTGCATTCTTATTAAATGACCCAGCCATTCAAGTCTTAGAGTCTTGATGTGTCTGACTATATCTCTCTCTTGGTATAGATTTTTAAGTTCTTCAATTGTCCTGATATGCCTGGACCCTCTGTCACAAAGAGGTGCATATATTTTTCTGTGTATTTTCCTTTCCCAAGTGGCTAATAAAGTGATGGCTTGTTCTGATAAAGTGCAGGTTTCACTTCCATATACTACAATGGACTTAATTATGGTTTTGCAAATCCTTATTTTAACTTTCTTGGATATGTATCTGTCTTTCATTATGTTTGCAAGAGGTTGTAGGCAATGGTTACATGAAGCAATTCTGTCTTTTATTTCTACCATGATGTTATTATTATAAGTAACCAGTGAACCTAGATATTTAAAATATGCTACTCCTTCATAGGGAACATCATTTAGAATCACCTTTTTGTGTTATTATTATAGTTCTTCAAATTTCTCTTGAATTTATTTTTATTACAGTTTATATCCAGTCCTGCTGCCTTGCTTCCATCGGGAGTTGGTTTGCGTAGAACTTCGTTCAGAGCATCTGTATTTTCTAGTTAAGATCACAGTATCATCAGCATACGCTTTATATTGTACAGTTTGATTAAAAATTGATCCACCTGGATTAATAAGGATTTTCCTTATTATTTTTTCAAGCCAATGTTCATTAACAAAGTAGATAAGGAAATTCCCTTGTCAGGTCCTATGGAATGTAAGATATTCGTCTGAAAGTTTATTGTGAATTTTAACTTCGTTTAAAGTGTCTGATAGAGTCATCTTTGTAAGGTTGATTAGCTTGTTTGGAATTCCAAACTCTGCCATAGCTTTAAAGATATAAACTCTGCTGATACTATCAAAAGCCTCTTTAAAATCAGCGTATAATTGCTGTATTAACACAACTTTTCGTAATTCATACGAAGAGTAAATATATGATCTGTAGTGGATCAGTTCCCACAAAAGCCGGACTGGTATTCACCGAAGGATTGTTCTGCATATGGTTCAGTATATTTAGCTAAGATGTTAGTAAAGACATCATATGTGACGTTTAAGAGAGATACCCTGCTAGTTGCTGCATTCCAACTTACTGCCAGTTTGGTGGATAGGGCACAAAATTGTTATATTCCAATCATTAGGCATTGTTTCAGAGTTCCATATCCACGATTAAATTGCACATGCATTCCCATAACTCTCAATGCTCATATTTATTTAGTTCTGCATTGATCTAGTCCTCTCCCAGCGCTGAGTTTTTCTTTAATTTCCTTATTGTATTCACTGTGGAGATTGTGGGGACAGGTACGATAGGGTCAGGACCAAAATATACTGTATTCACTGGATCCTCTCCTTCCCCCTCTTTATCTAAGAGGCCTTTAAAATATTCAGCCTACATGTTTAACACTTGCTGTTCACCAGCAACAAGATTCACAATGCTGCCATTTCATAAGTTAGTTCTTAGTTGAAAACCCATCTTGAACTTATGGACTCCTTCAAAAAATTTTCTACTTTCATTTCTTCCAAATTTTTCTTCCAAGTCATGTAACAGAGTTTCTTCAAACTGTTCTTTCACCTACATATTTGTTTCGCATTTCTTCTGGCTTTTTTATATTCTTCTGTCGAGGCTTCAGTCTTTCTTTGTAGCATATTCATTTGTAAGGTGTTTTCATTTCAATTGTATCACTACATTCTTGGTCAAACCACTGAGTCCTGTCAGTGGGCTGTATGGTGCTTGTGATTTCTTCTGTTGTGCTATATACATTGTTTAATTTTAGGCCACTGTTGCTCTGCATTAGAATTTTCGGTTAATTGGTTCTTAACATATTTTTTTAATGGAATTATGGTACTCCTTTACACATGTACCATCTTGAAGTTTACTAATGTCAAATCTAAGATGTCTAGTACATTGATGTTTGAATAAGATGGAAATTTTGGGTCTGTATTTAATTCTCATCATAAAGTGATCTGAGTCACATTTGACACCTCGTTGACTTCTGATGTCAGTGAGATCTGCAGCATGCTTCTGCTAGTCATGACATAATCTGTTTAGCTGTCAGTCCATCTGGGGATATCCAGGTTTGAAGATGAATATTTTTTGTGTGGGAACATGGTATTGCTAATGATAAGGTCTTTGGAGGTTGCAAAATCACATAGTCTGTCTCCATTATCATTTGCTATTTCACAGAGGCTACATATACCAGTGCAGGAAGTCAAGGGGTCTTTACTGACTTCGGTGTTCATGTCTCCCATAATTATTACTGCATCATGTTTAGGGATTGTATCATAGATTCTATCTGATCTGTCGTAGAAGGAACTTTTAACTATATCATCATTGTTCTCAGTTGGGGCATGCACACAGATAATAGTGACGTTCAAAAACTTTCCCTGTAGTTTTAGGTAGCATATATGTTTGTCTACAAGTTCAAAATTTAGCATATGATCTTTGACCCTCTTATGGATCATAAAACCAGTACCAAAAAGATTATGCTCATTGCTGCCACTGTAGCAAACCGTATTGTCACCGGTATCGAAGATTTTGAAACCCTGCCATCTTGTTTCCTGTATTGCAGCGATCATGATGTTATATCTCTTAACTGTTGTGTCAATTTTCTGAGTGCTCATACTCTCAAGAGACTCCTGACATTCCATGTTTCCAGATACCAATCTTTCTTCCTTTTCCTTGAACTGTTTCGATTTCCAGGTTGTATCTATAGATCAGGCCAGCTTGTCACTTTGGGTTTCTCAATAGGAAATGGTCGTATGGTCATTGTACTGTAAAGCAGACCTATAGAAATGTTGTAAACAATGTTGGTAAGCTTACTAATGGCTTATGTGTTACGTTGGACATCCCTTGTATAGCCTTCAATATTACAGAGGATATTGGCTGGTGTAATGGTGAGAAAGTTACCAATTACCTGTGGCTGAATTAATGCATACGTGTACCATAATTGTTACTACAACTGTTTTGTTTGTTGCCCATAAATAGGGATTTTTATTCTACTTTTAAAGCAATGGGAGCATAACCTCCATTATAACATATACGTCTGTTGCTCAACTCTTGTACATTTCAGCGTTTGTACACATTTGCAGGAACAAATTGTGTATGAAAGTCAGCAACTGTCTGTATTTTCTTAAATTGAATCTGAGGCCTATTTGTTCAATAATATAATGTCATATTATTTATTTATGTATTTTGATTAGTTATTTGTTTTCAGTTTTGACATGAAGGTTTGTTAAAAAATTAAATAGCAGTTGATCATATACAATGTTCTGTCTGAGTTTTAGTGCATGGTCTGTGGTTTTGTCATGGCTAATCTCTTTGTCAGAGACCTGTTTCTGTCTTGTTTGTTTGTGAACATGTGCAGTAATTGTGTATCTAATTTGTGTGTAATATAATTTTCATTCTCATTAATTCTTCATAGGCTAAGCCAGAGCTTACACCAGTGGCCATTCAGGTAGGGAAGTTGCTGGCCCAGCGCCTCTTCAACAATAGTAATGAACAAATGGACTATGAGAATGTGGCAACAACAGTTTTCACACCACTAGAGTATGGTGCAGTTGGTATAAGTGAGGAAGTAGCTCTCAAGAGATATGGTGAAGACAAAGTAGAGGTATTTCATGCATTTTACAAACCCACAGAATTTTCCGTACCACAACGAGATGTCAAGAATTGCTATGCCAAGGTGATTTCCAAGAGAGAAGACCCACAGAAGGTTCTTGGAATGCACTTTGTTGGGCCACAAGCAGGAGAAGTCATACAGGGTTTTGCCTCTGCTCTGAAGTAAGTCATATGCATGTATATCTACATTTTGTTATGGTAGTGTGAAGTTTGTTTCTTATTATAATCTGTTCCATTTTTCTGCACATTTCTGTGCAGTACAACAAATAATATGTTCATAAATGTGTGGGGATCTTAATTTTAGGGGAAAAATTAACAAGTGACCATCACCATGGTCTTATTCTTAGATGGCCCATACCCAAAACATATGATTCTTGTGAAATACATGTTTCACAGAAGAATTTAGAATAATGAACAGCAACAGCTTCTGTGTTTTCAGTGTTAGGGATGTTGATTATCACTGTACTGTTTTGGAAGAGTAGTCTGAAAGGGATGTACAGAACACTACACTGGCCAGCATCCTTCGTCATTAAAGATTCATACAGTTTGGGATTTACATTATGGCTGTATATATGATAATGATTTTATTTTTCTAGGTGTGGATTGACAATGAAGCAACTCCAGTCAACAGTAGGAATTCATCCGACGGTAGCTGAAGAGTTTACAAGGATATATATAACAAAAAGATCTGGACTAGATCCAAATCCTCAAAGTTGTTGTAGCTAGCTAGTTTGGATTACTAAGTTGATAGGCAGTAGTAAAACTGTTTAAAAAGGTGACCTTACTGATTATAGTTACTCTTTTATTCATACATCATTGTTAATATTCTCACATAATTTTCCTAGTTGCTGCATTTTTTGTGCCATATGTACATGATGTTCATGATTATTTCTCAGTTCCTCTTTCAGAATTGATGTTCTGAAATAATAACAGAAATATCTCTATACACCAGTGTTTTGGCCTTTGAAACCATGTTACAGCAGGTGATACATGGTTCCAGATTATGCCAAGTAATTTCACGTGCTCATGGATTGTGTTTGGTGATGTTGATTTAATGTTTACTTATAATTGTTGAACAATTTTATATTGTTTGAAAGCCTGACTTTATTATGAATACATGCAGCCACAGTCCTATTTCTTGGAGTTGTATTTCTGGAAAGTGTATGGCCATGTTTTACCTCCAGTGTTGATTCTTTCATTGGGTTTTAACAACTTTCGAATGAATGTAAGGCAAAATGGAAAGAAATGTGTACCTCCTTACCCCCAGATCACAGAAGTTCACCACTCATAATATATTTTCTTCTTCTATGTAATGAGGGAGCACAAATGTTTGGATAATAAAGCTATTAAATCTGTTTCAGTTTTTGATGGTTTAATCAAATATACTGCCAGCCAGGTCTTTGGTGCTGCATAACTTTCCTTTAAAAAAATGGCAGTGAAATTTCTTCATTTTGTGGATGAGGAGTTTGTGCATGTTGGTTGGATCCGTGGCAGATGTGGATGTGAATAATTACATTTTTGCATGGCTGCTCCTTGCTTTATTGAATGCTGATTTTAAATTACATTGGTTATAAATGTATATTGGGATGATGATAGTGAATGATGAATTGGAAGAGATACAGCAGCTCGCCACTGGCTGGATGATCTGGGGATCAAATCCTGTTGGGGGCATGTGGGTCACCCAGCCTCCTATACAATGGCTACTGGGTTAGTCCTGGGGGTAAAGTGTCTGGGGTATATTGTTAACTACCAACCCCCATCTAGTGCTGAAGTTAAAGAAGGAGTACAACTATACATAACCTTCACCTCTGTGCCTTTGTGGCATGTTGTAGGGTGAATTTTACCTTAACTACCAACCCCCATCTAGTGCTGAAGTTAAAGAAGGAGTACAACTATACATCACCTTCACCTCTGTGCCTTTGTGGCATGTTGTAGGGTGAATTTTACCTTAACAGGAGGAAGGAGGAATGAGGAATGGTCTGTTTTAAGGATATGTCCTAGTAGGGAAAGCAATAAGAAACCATTTTTTAGACAGAGATTCGAACTCAGAATTGCTGGAATATGGACCCAGTACACTAGGTCTTTAGCTGTGGCATTGTTTTGTGAAGCTATCTCCTGCTCTTTTTGCATTAGAGGGCTCTGTGGGGCAAGTGACATAATGTCTGTTGTACACAATACCCAATTTAAATCTCAGATTCTTTGTACTCACTCCTCTCAGTTCCATTGTAAGAATGTTAGTTGATGCAATATCACTAAATTACTTATGACAGTATTATTGTCAGTGACATTCCTGTGAATTACTCCCAACCATTTTTGTAGGTAATTTTTAGATTTTCATATGAAATCTGCTGTGTCAGAACATAGTACTTTGCAGTCTACTGTTTATATTCTGTATTTCTTTATTTTTTAAGGAAGTCTAGGCCAGTAAAAACATCATTTACACGTACTGTATTTACTTGAATGCAAGGCAAGATTTTTTCCTTTAAATTTGGCACTTAATTTATGAGATCATCTTCAATTCATATATAAAGCGCAGAACTGGGCCGTGCCAAACCGGATTGCTCCGAACCAGATCATTCGGAGTCAAACCAAGGCCTGCCTCACCAAATCGTCATGTGAGAGTTGCACTCTTGTGAGATATTGCACAGTGTGGACTCGGAATTCCCTACACATTTCAGGACAACCTATCAGTCCCATCTTCAAGGGCCAAGAAATCCAAAAGAGAGAACAGAGCATGACTGAAGTTAACTGACCTAGTCTTCTTTTTGGGACTTTGTCATTGTCTAAATTTTTAAAGAAGCATTACATTTTTGAAGCCAGCTCTTTTTTTGTTTTCAGGGAAAGAAGCACCTAAACTATTGGACCCCTAGACTGAGTTATTCTCAACCACCAGGCACCATAGAAACAATAACTTGTTGAAATATGTGCATGAGAACAGATCTAGTTCAAGGGTAGTAACAGGAAATAGGCTCTGGCATGTGTAGTGTATTAAGTGTATGAAATTAACAGTAAAACATCTTTTCTTATCAGACATTTTAATTTTGGGTGGCCGTTGTAGATTTGGATGAATACATTTTCCCATGGCTGATTTTTTTAAGGGGTCGTCTTGGATTTGAGTCGCTTGCCATGCGGATATCTACAGTATGTGTGTATTGCAGTGACTTGATAATACATTTTTTTTTTTTTAATTTTCCATAAATATACCAGTGGAAACCATCTATACTTTATAATTTTGCATAATCAACAATGTCCATGTGGCAGCTATGTAAGTGTCTGAGGTAGGAACAATGCGTGGCAGTGTCTAATTGCTGGCAGCGATGTTTAAAAATATGAACTTTTATTTATGTTGCCATTTTTGTGTGTACTTGTAAACTTATAACAACATATGAAATCCTGTATGGGGATAGGTCATAACAGCACATACAGTTGTGTAAGACCAGGTCTTTTCTGGGAGTAAAGCTGCCAGCGTGTGGCATTAACTACCCATCCTTCACCCAGTGTGAGGTTAAAGAAAGAATAGCACTGTACATCCACTCCCCATTTGGGCCTTCATGGCCTGATCTAGGGTGAACTCTACTTTTACTTTTTACAGTTGTGTAAGACATTTGTATTGATAATTACAGATTCAGCTGTGGTGTGGAACTTTGACTTAATCTAGTAACATTCATGCATGCAATTGTTCTAACAGAACAATTGCATGCTGAGATGTAATTATATATTTTTTAAATTGTTGTAATAAAAAGTACCTGATGATTATTTGTGTGAAATGTAGCTCAGTATTATGTGTAAAGTTTTTGTGTTGGACACTGTATTTCAGTTGTTTGTGATATAGAAAACAAAACAGGATGTACCAAATTAAATTCTAGTGTTTTTTATGTATGTAATCTGTATAGGAATTTATTTTGTTTGATTATTTAAGTTCAGTGCAGGTGTCCTATATGATCTTGAAAACAGTTATGTCACTAGTTACCAGATCTGTTCAGATATCAGAATTTATTAAGACTGTTGAAGTCCTTTCTGAGAAATCTCATTTCAACAATTTTTTTCATGTGGTGCAAATGTTTTAATGCACCAGGGATGTAGTATTATTGTATGTAACAGAGCATATCAAGATGATTCGGTAATTTTGAAGTTTAAGTTTAATTAGGAAGAAAACTTGTTTGTGTGCAAGCTGCACCTCTTACGACCTCAGAGTTTCTGTTACTAAAGTCACTTAGGAACTTTGAAGTACAGATAAATCAGCTTTCAAAATAAGGTCATCTTCAACTATCCTACCAAGTTATGTTACTAAAGTGCAAGTTAATTACTTCCTATTTTGAAGTAGGCCAGTATGAAATTCAAAGTTTCAAGTGTGTACATGGGTACTTGGTACTACTGCAGCAGAGAAGCCGAAACAATATTGAAAATGCTGATATGTTCAAAAATGTTGTAACAAGCAAACTGGTGTGGGGGTAATGCTTTACAATCATATTCAGGAGGTACCTTGTTTGAAACTTGGCTGGGACAGTAGCTTTTGTTACTGAGGTTTTTCATGGTTTTTGTGCATCTGTCCAAATATGCTGGGATAGTGCCTCAATTAGGCTATGAACACTTCCAAAATCATTAACAGTTATCATTCACTGATCCTATCAGTCAGTGATACAAAATGTCTCAGAGACTAAACCATTAAGAAAGTTTTCTTCACCAGTTTCCAAGAAAGCACTGTTCTCACAGTGTAGGTAATGTCTGTTTCCGTACGCACTAGAACACAGTTTAAAATCAGCTGCACTTTCATTTATATTTTGATGTGGAATCAAATGTTCTGTTTTAATCCTGATGGTTTATAATGAATATTTCACCATTTTACACTTTTATTACCACCAAATGGTATCAGGCTTTTCTGGACAGCCAACCCAGTGTTGTGGTGCAGGTAGAGGATAACGTTTGTCTGTTCTAATCATAGTGTTGTCAAATCGCCAAAACAGTCTCCCTTTGAAGAAGTAGGTTGAACCGTCTGTCCAGGTCATTGCAGCATCTAAGTTAGAAGGAACCCCTCTCCATCTGTCAATATTATGAGGATATCCAGGATCCATTTTTCTTGTTGTTTCATTGTACCTCCAGTACATGTCCTTGCTGTAATTAAAATTGAAAGTACAATTTAAAATGTATTGTAAGGTATGTAATTTAAACAGCTGTTAAAAACTGCTAAACAAGCTCATGTTCCTATGGAATTCGTAGGACAATTGCAGGTTGGTAACCATATTTTTATCAGCAACATTTCTGATGAGGGGTAAACTTATGATTTACTGTATGATTGTAACAGTAAATAAGTCATTGTATTTGATTATGTGACGTTTTTATTCATTAAGCTAATACTACAGTGGTACTTTTTTCAGTTGGTGTTACTTTCCTTCCAATAAACCCTTATGAATGGGTCTGAGGCTCAATTGCAAGGAACATATCATATAACTGACCTGTATAGGAATGTTTTACTGTTCTTGCTCCACACCATAACAGCATCTATTTTGTTGAGATGCGGTGGTAAACCGTAATCTGTCAGTGGTCGAGGGCTGCCTTCTATAAAGTTGTCACCATTATACACCCAAAACATCTTTCCTGAGGACACACATGAAATATTAAAATGTTAAGAGAGAATCTCACAGGATTAGAGGTGATGCTGTATAATAAAATGTCAGGGTGAAGTATCTCAGATACACACACTTGACTTGATCTTGTACAGGCAAGAAGCAAACATGGTACAATTGTAAAGTCATTTGTATTGTTCAGCAAGTTGTCTGCATTCGTGTGAATCAGCATTTGGAGGCAGAAGCATTTTGATTTTCAGTGGATTGTATTCCAACACAACACATGAAGGTGTTGTTTCTTCAGATTGAAGGTCAGTTTCTTTAGTTCCAAAGCATATGAAAACAGTATCTTTAATTGTTTTGTCACAGACTTTTTTTTTAGGCATGTGAACGTGAAGTAATATTGTGGCTAAGGCCAGATTGTAGGGTACAGGCATGCAGCCATAGCGGGGACTGCCAGGCTGCAGTCCACTCCCGCAATTCAAAATTTAAAAAGCACAAATTTCTTAGACACTAACATATGTTTTACATGATTAACCCTTTTGCTGCAATCAACCACTGAGATTGTCTGATGACTAGTGTATTGGAATTTGAAAAATACTATAAAAGGTTTAGGAGGTCTTAGATGACCTTGGGAAAAAGATGTGTGTGTATGTTTATATATATATATATAGAGAGAGAGAGAGAGAGAGAGAGGCTTTGTGATTTAAATTAGGTGAGGGAGTGAGTCATGGAACATGTTATATTTAATATGTATATAAATGCAGTTGCAAACAGTGTTATGTTACAGTTATATTTATGGCACAATTTTATAATATAGTGTTTAAAATCAAACATAAATTATGTGTAGCCTCAGGGTCAACCACTCCCCTTTCCCTTCTCCCAAAGAAAAATTCTGGGTGTGTGCCTGGTAGGTTAGACAGTAAAGGACTCAATGAAATTGCATTGAGCAGAAAATGTCCTCTTGTCAACTTGTCTTAGGACCTGCACAGATGCTAAAAATGAGGAACTTGCAATTGTAGTGGCATGATGTGAGAAGATGACCCTTCTTGTCACAGAATTTGCTTACTGTAATATTCCCCAGCAGATTTCTGGACGCAAAGTGTAGTGTTCAGGATCGTGTTTTTCCACTACGCTGTTTGCTGAACATTACCGGCAAAGAGGCAATACAGTTTGTTTGGGACACTCTTTAGATTTAATGTACAGGTAATGAGAAGTATGTAACATGTGCAGCTTGTTTGATGAACTGTAAGTTATCTATATTAACCTTTTAACATGCTGCTTTTGTGTCACACACAGAAAAAAACATGGTTTCAAATAGTGATTAAAGACTGAATAAAATAAACTTATTATATCAGAGTTTTTTTACAGTATATATTGTGACCTGTAAAGAGCACAATGCTTCCATCTGTTTCACGCTGGTAGGCTGCATCAATTTTAGTAACATATTTTGGGAGTTTCCAGAAAAGTTGTCGGAATTTTACAGGATATCCTTCTTGCACTTCGCCACGTTGAGTCAAACGCCACATATACTGTAAAAGAATTTTAGGACATCATTCTGTGTTATATTTTGTGCGCAGTGATGAATGTGGACAATTGTTACATTGTTATAACATGCTATGTAAAGTAGAAACTGAATTGTTGTTTGTGTAGTAGCAGTAGTCATACTTGTCTGTATGTGGGTGTATTATGACTTGCATTGGCTCACATATCTCTTCCCAAGAGGAAAATAATAGCATGCCTCAGTACTGTCATATTGTGGAAACTGTTCATATCATATATACTGTGCACAGAATTTAACATAGGTGTGCAAATGAAGTATGGATACAGGTCACATTGGGCCTGTAATGATCCTAAGTGGACCATACTGTTGAAAAATGAATGTCCAAAAGCTGTTAATAAGAGACCGTAAATGTCTTATCGCCATGTCTGCCTATGCACGTTTAAGTCACCAACACATCCTGATCATAAATGATATTCAGAATATATACTGTGTGACACAGTTTTGGTATGAAATGGCTTATCAGTCAAGAATACACTCTCTAATCATGATGACTTTCAATATGCTCCATTTTCTTGCCATCCTGTATGTGACAAAATAAAAATGAAGGCAAGAAATATTATTTCAGACTACCCATATGGCCATTCTTTACCTAGAATGTCACTGAATCACATTCTGTCTACTGCAGAATGTGATTATTTGTCTTTATTTGACAGTACATTTTGACTCTTAAATGAGTGGAGGTCATAACTACGTCCCTTAGTGCAACCCCAATAAAAACAGTTAAAGGCAATCAGCAGTAAATAAAAATTAGACTTAATAAATCTGCTTGAAGAAGGTGAACACATTGCCAGCGTGTGCTAAGCACTGTGCTGACCCAGCTGACCCTGTCACAGCTACCAGCACCAGCAACTTCCTCAAGGCATCCCATCCAACATTTAATGTAAGTGAATGCAAGTTGTTTAACATTCTTATCCAGTTTACAAGGTTACAACAATATTGTTTATATCTGTATGAATATCAATAATGAAGTGGTAGGAAAATAAGTGTGTGTGAGTGTATGTATATATAGTACGAGTTCATGAAAATGCTGTCATTGGTATGATTGTATCAAACCTCTAACTCTTCCATTATTTCTTACAGGAATATAATTTGCGATTTATGACAATTATCTCAAGAACACAACTTGGGCGTAAAACAAGGGTTACCTGTACTGTGTGCACTGAAATGTGGTAAGGTTAAATTAAATTTAAATATTATTGGTTTGGAAAAGGAAAGTAATGTTTATAGTAACATGGAACAAATAAATGAATATTGACAGAATTTGTCATTCTACACCAGACTTCAGAAAGCACCACTAGTCAGTTACACATAAAATGTGACCTGTTTGAAGCCTGGATATTGTATTGTGTTTATTACCAATATACTTGTTGATTCAAATGTGAATTTTTTTGTTTATCAACAAGGGATGCTGACAGACCTGTATAAAGGTATATACCTTGGTTTAAGTGACAAATAATGAAATTGTGTTGGTTCACAATTAATTGATGAATTAGAATGTGTGTACTTAAAAAGTACTACCTAATGCTCTGGATTGTGTAGTTAATGGCTGAAAGAAAATAATGGTAATTTATCATGCAAGTACTAAGTACAGTAATTAGTACAGCTGCAGTTGTAAAATTAATTGATTAAAAATTGTAGTTTATATGGTCAGTGGTGAAAAGGAAATGCTTTATCATTCAAGAATTAATTGCCTAGGAAGGACATCCTCAGTACTAAAATGTGGAATCATACCTCTTCCTTAAAAATAAACAACTCTCCACGAAGGACAGCTACAGCATCAAAATTTCCATCACATATATCAGGTGTTAATGGTGAGGATGATGGAATTCTGTGTTTGTCATCATGTCCCTTATGGTCTTCAACAGTTTCATCATCACCAGTATATATTCTGTGTTTGTCATCATGTCCCTTATGGTCTTCAACAGTTTCATCATCACCAGTATATATTATAGTGTCCTCTTCTGTTGGTGAGGTAGGAGAAAATGTATCTCCGTTGCCTGGTGATTCTTCAGCACCTGTTTTTTCCTTATCCTCGTCTTCAGATCTTGGGGTTACATCATTGTCTCCATTCTCTTTGCTTCTTTCTTCAGCACCATCTTCTTCATGGTCTTTCCATCTTGCTGTTGTCTCATAATCCCCTTCTAGGTGTCTTGCAACTGAAAGCAGAGTGACATGTTGGACAACAAATTCTGTTTGGAAAATAATGTGGTTCTTGACACATGTGTAGACTCATTTGTTAATTTTGAAAGAGAGATTACTATCATTATTGTGGTCAAGTTGTTTCTTTTTATTCTTGGAGTGGGATGGGACTGTGTCACCTGGTACAGTGGTTGCTCATGACCATTTTGTATGAGCCCATCTTGAATGAATGTTACACCATACCAAGCAGTAAATATTTACAGGGTTTTCAAAGGATTGAAGTATCTTAATATTGAGGATCAAGCAGTCCACTCTTCTGTGACTGCTTGACACTGAAGATGAAGGCAATACAATCCTTCAAAACATCAGTATCTACCAGCCAGTGTGGTGTAACATCCAAGAAGACCTGAATATTCAGCAGCACAGCTGTGAGGACCTCAGATCTCACAACCCATTAGTAATGGATGTGAATCTTGAGAGTATACATCTAGTGGTCCACATATGCATGAGTTTGCTATTTGTAACTGTTTATCTATTTATATACAATGCCAGCAAATTCTCTTATCTTTATTTTGCCCAACTTTGTTATGCTTATGTTTGAAGCCTGGTTGTTCATTGTATCTTTTTCTTTTTCAAGCCTTGCTACTACCATATTTACCCAATAGAGTATGATCTCCCCTTCATAAAATTCATTTTGCAGGAGCAGACCTGTGCAAAGCACTTTTAGGTGCATTTGCAAAATTGCAAAAAGTGACTATTAGCTTCGTCATGTCCATCTGTCCACGTAGAACAAATCAGCTTCCACTGGATGGATTTTCATGAAATTTGATATTTGAGCAATTTTTAAAAATCTGTTAAGAAAATTTAAGTTTCATCAAATATTGGACAGGAACAAAAGACCTATGAATATTTTTGATCATATACCGCCCAGTTCTTTTTGGAATGAGAAATGGTTTTGGACAAAAGTTTTAGATAAAATCAAAACACATTTTATGTTCAATAACTCTCTCTCTCTCGCAGTTTTTTTTTATTGTACCATTTATGAGATGATGTGGAAAATTATTGTGGGGCCAGGCAGGCAACAGATGACAGTATGGTGCATGTGCATTGCATACTGGGTAACTAAGGCTACAAACACACACTCAGAATATGCAATACTTAATGATTTTCTGCTGTACCAATGGTTACACGACCGTGCCTCAGTGTTACATTATATTTACAAATATTGCCTGTCTTGTTAACTTTCTGTTTTATTATAAAACAGCCCCTTCTTTTTCAGATAAAGAAGTATAAAAAAATTCTTTTCTTTGTACTGAGGTGAACACTAAGTATGTTTTTTTATTTTATGCCATGCATATTCTTATAATTAATACATCAATGAACATATGCACATCATACTCCATACAGAACACAGACAGCTACGAACTTGTTCCTGGGACAGCTATCACATGGTTTTAATATCACAACACTGTAATTTTATGCTTAACAATTTTAGGTATTTCAGAATTTTAATCTTTCAGAATTTTAATCTTCCAATGAATCCAATTAGCATGTTGGGCTTGAATTCCTTTGACCTGAAATACTGCCTGAGGATGGCAGTCTGGTGCCAAAACATGTAGGAGATTAATACTTGTCATAAATTTTGTTTTATTAAGTGCATTTGTTGGTTGATATTTTAATTAATCTATACATGTAATTGCTATTGTTATAACTGAAGACTAAATTTAAAACTTTTGAGAATTGTGGTTCTATTCTGGTAGTACCATGAAACCATTTAAATAATACTGATCCAGGTTACAGAGCTAGTATCTCACATACATTAAATGTACTTGAATCAAAGTCATACCTTTAAAATATTATTTGAAAATGTTATTTCTGTGTTATCTCCCATTTCCATCAGTGGTGGCATGCGATGATATGTCACTATGTTGTAATAAAAGGAAACACTTGGACTTAACTGTAAAGTTCATACATGGCAAGGATGTCATCATAACCAAGTTGGAAATTGTTTTGATAGCCCTTGTAGTAAGGAAACATGATGGAAGTTGAGACTGGTGAATGAGCTAAACCCAGACTATGGCCCAGTTCATGTACTGCAACTGTGAAGAAGTCCACACCTAGGAAAGGGAAATGTATCTATTATTGAAGAAGCGTACACCATTTATGTGGTCATTAAATTACAAGGGCATTCAGAGTTGCCTATATAGATCAAGATGCATACAAAAATGAGAAAACAGACCTTCTGTCTTTAGCCACTTTCCTGATTAATTTCATAAAGGGAATAGGTCCAAAAATGAGTTTTTAACACTAATTCTGGAATATTGGCATTAAGTCAGATTTTTTTATTTCTTTCCTTTAGAATTTACCAACCCAAGATACCATAGGATTATCAAGGAAGTGGTTAAGCATAGATAAAATCAGTTTGTTCCATACTGAATAGTTCTGAATACAGTTTGTTCCTTTTAGCTTTTTGTACCAATGTCCAGGCATGAGAAACATTTGTGACATACCACAATAGACAAAGAAGATAAATTTGTAATTTGGGTTGGTTATGAAATTTATTTTGCCTTTGAAGCATATGTATTATTTACATATCTTCAGAACTTTAGCTCCTACATCACAGAAGACACCACATATGCATTAAAAGGATCATATGTAACCACTCTTCATGCTGAGAATCATATGAAATACATAAATTGTATTTGTAGTAACCCCTGTGCCTTTAAGGGGTTCAAAGACAAAATGTTTCATGCAGTCCAAACGTTACAGTTCTGCAAGACACTACTTGAAATACGAAAACAATTCTTGAAACTTCTCATTGCCTATATCCCTCTTAAAAAGTAAAAAAGTATTATTTTTACATGACCATCCTGTGTGTGTGTGTGTGTATGTCCATTTCTGTTTAAACTTTGGAAACAGTTGATGGATTTTCACAAAACTTTGTATGAATATAATGCCATTGGAGGACACCCCACTGCTGTATTTCATATTTCCTACAATGCGCAAAAGATATGTGGAAGATGCTCAAACTTGTGAGGTGGTAGTTTTACAACTGCCACTCACTTCTAGGTCCTGAAATTACATATGGAAAGGTATGCCTACAGTGGTATTTTTGTAGAATGTAATAAACTTTTGGTTTCATATATTGCCATCAAACCAAAAACAAAAGCAAATTTTTTACATACTTCCGAAACACGCCTACTAATAATGTATAAAATTCTACTTTTATTTTTTGCGTCCTCCTGTGTTGATTAGACTACAAAGTTATGATTTCAAAATATGAACTACTGTTTGTAAGTTAACAAATACCAGCATGTTAGTGGTTGGAAAATTTGATGTTAAATTTAGTTTCATCATAAAGTGCATGCAAGTAAAATTTCTTTACAAAATAAAAATAAGAAAACACTAATAATACTAATAGTTATGTAGAACTAGCACTCTGTGCAATAGGTATGCAAACTTTGAGCCCTGCTCCGAAACCTTTGTATAGTGTTTCTGATTGTAATGTAATATTGAACTGTTCGCTGAGGAGAAATATGATTTTAACTCTGAAACCCTGTGTTGTGGAACACATTTACCATCATCTGAATCTGCATTTGCAACAACCTTCCAGTCTTCGTCATCATCAAAATGTATGTCACCACCGTAACTGTCCATTTCATATGGGTAGAAGGCATGCGCTAGTATATTACCAGGTCCATCGAAAGGATACCTGTAAAACGGAAAATTCAATACATATGTCTGCCTCCTAATTCTCATTCCCTGTCATGCACAGATTAACTTACTCTGAACCTAGTAATGCACTGAAGGCCGTTGTACATAGAGGATGCAGAAGAATGTATTTCAGAGAACAGTTGCTGCAGTGGGCCAGTCAGTATGCTTTGATTCTTTCCTCATAAAAAGAAGCACAGTTGACTGCCATATTTGTTTGCAGAAGCATGCACATTTGTACACGCACATACATAAAACTCTACTCTAGTTGATGAAAAACAATACATTATCTATTTTTTTTCCTGTCTCTCCAAAGCTAACGTACAAGTAAAACTGTACTTTCAGTTGCAGAAGGTTAACATTATGTTGTCCTTTATACGCAGTCAAGGGCTTTATTAACTGTAAGAACAATAACTACTTAAGTAAAAAATTTTTTGTATTAAAAGTTATACATATATTCTTTGAAATTCTTAACAAACAAGGTGGTCCATGGCTTCTTCACCCTGCAATGCCTGCCTCAATGCACAGTACAGACCTATAATTATTCACATGCTGCTAGCCTCAGTGCACAGTTCGGTCATGAGAGCTTTAAAGTTGATATAAATATAAGACCCTCTGTGTGCTAGGCAATAGCTGGAATTGAAACACCAGCATCTTTGAAGGGATGAACTATATAGGTTCTAAATACAAAGTTTTTAGTCCTTTAATGATTATGAACATACATTTTTATGTTCAAGAACGGAAGCTATATAAACACAAATATTGCTGTTTGGTTTGAATATCTGCATATATCTACACTTACCTGAAATTTTGTTGTGGTACCACCTCTACAGAAGAAAACTAATTTCTCAGGTTTGTGTGTCAGCACTAATTCTTTCTGATAAACATGTTACATACTCCATTTACTTTTAAATCAGATTTAAAAACATTTACCCATCTTGATGAGGCCCTCTCCCAAATGCTATTGTAATGTCTGCATTAGGATCCTGAACATGATGAAAATTGAGCCGTGCATATCCACTCCATGCTTTGAAAGCTTTCTTCATCTCATTTACCACGTCTTCTTCAGAGAGCTTTGGTGACCAGTTAGCAACACTGTTAACATTATAAATTGTGAACATGTTGGTTTAAACATGCAAATGATGAAGCTATTTACTGTAAACTCCAAACCCCTAATATCACCATATACTACAGTTCTATCCAACCTATATATATATAAAAAAGAAACTTGCAGCATTTAGATATGTAATAGATTGCAAATGTGTTCTGCCATTAGTTCTAAATATACAATACAGATACATGTATTGGATACAGGGACATTTTACTTTCTAATGGGCATCATGCAAAATTTTGACAGAAAGATAAGATTAAAAACACAACCCTTTTACCCACAAAATATCGAAGGTTTGGATTCCACTTACATATAATGGCACCTATTTTAAGAAAATTACTAAGAAATTCAAGGAGACACACATCAGAAACTACAGAAAACAGTCAATTCCATTCAAAAAAATTGTAAATTTATGTACCTACTGCAGTGTGTGAAAATGGCAGTATGTATAAATTTGTGTGTTATGATTGCAGAGAAGTTTCCCTTGGTGAAATAGATTTTTGCTTACTAACAGGTTTAGCAATACCATCAGTAGGAATGTAATAAAATAGGAGGCTGAAAAGAAGTTGAAATATACTAGTTGTAACATAGAAATTCAAATGTGTGGAACATAAAATACTGTCATATACCTTTGATGACTGGAACCATAAGAATTATCAATAACAAGGTACAAGAGTATCTGGAAGGAACACCAGGCAAACACTCATTTGGTTCTTTGTAAAAAAAAAAACAGGCCTACTAGGAACATCACACATAAGAAGGAAGGTGCTGCAATATGAAATTTGAAGAATGAGTAGTAAAGTGCACTATTGTTGCAGGAGGATAACTATGGAGAAAAAGGACCCAACATTAGAAGTGATGATGATGATGAGCATACATTATTGTACATTACGTTAAAAGTACATCACAACAGATCATATAATAGAAGAGCTGTACAAAACAACAAGCAGGAGCTCACATTATGCGGCTTCTTCAGTCCCTCCCCCACACATGCTGTTGTATCGTTGCATGTAATGGAATTAGGAAGACAGCATTTTGAAAACTCAAACAGAAAATACTTGTGATGTTAAATGAATTCATTTATTGCAAATAAAATACTGGTTGAAGTGCAGTAAGTTGGTTTAAGATTGTCAAGTATCCTTACAGGAAACTATTCTTTTTGTAGGTGTATATTCTAATTTATGAAATCTGATCCCAATAAAATAAGATATTTAACATATTCAGAAATGTTAAAGCTTTCAGTAGTTTCCAATACATGTGAGGATTCAGGTCTGCTGGGAAGTGATGCTGTGTCATTAGGTGAGTGGTTCCCAAAATTTCTGAGGATCATTAATGCCATCATTTTCAAGTTCCAAGTGGATTCTTTTATCCTTGTAGTATCAGATACCAGGAGACTTGAACCCTCAACCACACAGGTGTGAGAACTTGAAAACTCACATTGTAAACATGTTTCCTTGGAGATGGTCTATTATCAACTGAGATACATTGGAAACATTCATGTAAATAACTCAGAGAAAGATTAAGTTTTCTTCTGTGTACACTTGTAGTATCTGGCTGGATAATGAATGGAAATGATGTTTTGCATGTCTTGAGCAATAGCAGTAGGAAATTATAACCTCTTCCTCCTTCTCATTAAAGTTAATTGATAACAAACAGGAGGTTTTGTGTTACAGCTGTTGATTGCACCTAATATATTGTACAACTTACAAGTAGCTGATATCTCGTTTCTTCCACCCTGCAGCGCCCACAACATATCTTTTTTGTCTGTCACCCTTGTGACGTACTATGTCGGGCACTCCACAGCGTTTTGATACCATTAGCTAGGAAAGAAGGATTTCATTTTGTGCTCATTTGTTAACAACAATGCAGGTGGCTTGGGAGCTGCGATTCTTTAACCCAGAAAAAATTTAGCAGTGTTAAATGTCGGTTTAGTTATGGAGAAATACATACTGGTATATTCACCTTCATGAATTGCCCACCTATCTGAGAAATACAAGTACTCCTTTTGAATAGAGATTTAATCAATTTAAAATAAAGGCTTTTTCATTTAATGGAGATATCTAGAGGTAGAAAAAATCTAGCTCCCACATCAAGGAAAGGAAATGCATATGCTTTACCATGGTGATTAGAAACAACAGCCTTTATTTACTGTGGAAACTAATTGTACAAATAAAATATGTCACTGAATCAGAATTGTTACCATTCATACAGTTGTGTACATGTAATTATCCCTTTTCTATAAAAGAAGGAGCAATATATATATGAATTCATAAAACAAGGTAGGTAAAATTAAAAACATAGGCTACTTAAAACACAGGTTCCTAGGAATGCGATTGTGTACAGGCAATCTGGGGCAAAAACTAAATAAAATAAAACAAATAAGTTGCAGACAATGGCATATTTGATCTTAATGTAACTAAAGTGATTGGGAAATTAAACAATAAATTAAATAACTCCATACATTTTACTGTTCTCGTAGCCTTGTTTTTAATTGGCCACTGCCTCTAGAACGGTGCGAGGAGGTCTTTTTCTATTGGATTATTTCGGTGTCTTGGTGTTTGCTTTGGTTGTGACTAGATGTAGGGTGAGAGTGATTATGCCACAAATGGACATATACAGAATCCTAGCACAAAAACATTCTTTGACGACATACTTAGGAGGAAAGGCAAAATTGCAATTGAAACACGTAACACGCATATTCATGTTATTATTCTGGATCAGATTACAATCAACGGTGGTATTTAAACTAGTTAGGTAGCGAGTCTATATGTCTGTCTGTCAGTTACCTGAAGAGTTGCATTGTCCAGCTTTCCTGTTTGTGGAATATCACCATATTTTTGAACAGTTTTTATTGCTTCTATAATAGCTTCTTCATTGTACAGAGCTTCAGAATCAGGCGTTCCTTGTTCCAGATAGCCATACTGTCGCATGAATTTTAGCTGAAAATAGCAGGATACTGAGCAGCATATTGAAATAAGAACACAATATTGAGTTGCGTCGATTTTAGCGCCAGTAAGTTCTGGTACTGAAAATTGTGTGAAAATTGCAGCCCACTGACAAGCTGCATTGGAATCTACTACATTACAGACGATATTTGATCGTTGTTGTTAAGAGTAATTTCATTGTAATGTTCGTCAGTAATGGCGAACATTTGTCTTTTAATCGATGTAACTTTGAATAAAGTTTAATAAACTATTGTCGACTAATGTATTTTTACCAATGTTTAATGAACGCTGCCCCACTCTACTAAACTTCTCACGGGTCATTTCCATTGCAGAACTGTGCACGTGTATGTGTTGATGTTGAATACGAGACATACCATTTTTGTACGGTTTTATCTTCATGCTTCTGCGTGCCTAACGATGTGTTGTTTACATGTAAGGGTATCACATTCATAAGAAATTTTTTGAAGATCGTTTATATTCAAAAGTGCTTAACCATGGACACGCAAACACAAACAAGCACGGACATAGCAGAATAGGTTATCATTACTTCACTGCTTACATTGTGTTAAGAACTTATTAGAGTAGTTAGGTCGTATAAATATTAATCAATATCCGTTCACTAAGAAAGCATGGGATACCGGGTCAGGGTCAGATTTAGACACACATAGGCTATATTTGCACTCAGTAAACAATGCTTCAAATCTAACAAGTAGAGCGTACAGCCATTACAGACCAGCCAGTAGCTCTTCTGATAGACTTAGCTGCTTTGTTCGTGATTTGGACTTATTAAGTGTCAAAATTGCACGTCGCGAACTCACTGTGTTGGTAAAGTTACTGCGCTCCGGAGTGAAGATTAAAAGTTTGGGTCAACGAACACGATTATACCCCACATCCTCATACCCTTACACCCTTTGTCTTCACCAAATGCCACCCCTGAACAAAACCTAACCACTCTTTTCTAAATACTTTGTTTTACAGGAAGTTTTCTTCCTTTCTTTTGTTTTTCAAAAATCGCACCTTCTTAGCAACTAATTAATAAGTAGTAGTATTATGTACATGGTGTAATTAGAAGAATTAAGTCATATTGGCTCACAAGATTTGTTAAATGACAGAGAAATTAAGTTGTAGATCTACAATTAATAACAGAGCCATATTGGTGGGGGAGTCTGAATGCAGAAGGAGTCAACTGAATTTGGTGGCAGGGAGCAATTGAACTGATCTGCCGCAACATATAATCTAAACCTCTAAGCGAACTTGTAGCTAAAATACTACGGTATTTCTGATGTTTCAATTTTCATGGCCATGCCGCTGCTTTCTTGACAAGCAAGTATTCCTGTTACATAGCAAAACCAGAGTCAAGGCTCAGATGCTCCATTTCTCGGATTTTTATCAACTCTTTGACGTGAAATCCGTCATTTATGTGTACTAATTTTATTCCTTGCCGCTACAAGTTTAAGTACGTGCTAGTCTTTAAATATTCAACGAATGACGCTTGTAGTTACATCCAACACGGACGTGATTAAAAAAAAACACGTGTACCTACCGCTGATGCAGGAGGGAGCCCTTGGGAAATTGGAGCGCACGAGGCTAGCGCCAGCAGACAAGAGCAGAGCAAGAGTGTGGTTCTGATGTACGACATTGAATCCACTCGAGTAAGCAAATACGAGTCTGAGACTTCACGAAACGCTCCCTTGTGGTTCACAAGCACTCAATTACAGGATGCCACTTCATAAAACTGATTAAACTTTAAACTCCTAGACAGAATTGGACAGTGCACAGTCTGAGAAACAGTAATGCTCACCATTCCATTTCATCTCTTAATGAACAATTATATTTAGACGCAATTATTCCTAACTTTAACTGCTAAGTTTTTGAGAAGACTCGGTAGAATTCCTTGTTATTCTAACCGAACATATACAGACATCTCAATGTTAACACCACAATAAAGTAATTAGTTTTCCTAAATGACACAGCGCTCTATATTTTCGGCGTAATGAAAATTGCCACACATTCGCTGTGGAGACACTCTGGCTCTGAACAGGAGTATGGACCAGCCCCTACTGTGAAAGGTTTTAGAAGCACGGCCGTGTTTATATCGCAACAGCTGGGTAGAAGGTCGGGTGTTTTTTGATGCTTCTATGCGAGGAGTGAGGGTATGAATCATCATACGCACGAAACGTAGTTCATTCATTAGCGAACAATAAAAACCACATGTGTGCGGCGACGACTGTCGTAATCCACGTCCTGTTTGTTTATTTAAGATTCATTATTATAATACAGTCTGCCATGACTAAGTGCCGCACATTTAAGAAGAGACATTGATATTCTATTTGATTAATTAAGAACATAAAAATTGTGAATGTGACCTATTTTATTGCAAACTGCGTTGTATCACCGCAGTGCCACACAAAGCATGTACTTAATCGGATTGACTACAACATTTTGTTTTGTGGAATTATAAACTTGTTTTAGAAGCCAGCGTATTCAGATATCCTTGAATCGATTCTCTGATTTTCCTACGTTGCTTAGTTCTCCTCAGTTCATTAAAGTACTGTTTTTCAGTCGGAGACCGCGGTAGCACAGTGGTTAAGGTGCTGTGCTACAAATCTGAAGGTCGCTGGTTCGATTCCAGATGGTGTCTTTGGAATCTTTCATTGACATACTACCTAAGGTCGACTCAGCCTCTAACAGAAATGAGTACAAGGAGCATTTCCTAGGGGTTAAGGCGGCCGGTACGTAGGGCCAACAACCTTACCACCATCCTGTGCCGTTGTCATGTAATCTGGGAACCTTAACTTCCTGTAACCCTCGAGGCCACTCCAGGCCTGTAACGGAACTGTTTTACCTTTGCTGTTTTTCAGTCAGTGTTTCAGGAACATGCGACCATCCCTCAGCAGTTCCTCGACCGACACACAGCTGTGAACTTAATGTAAGTTCATTACGTGTCAAAGCAGCCATCCCTGAAATATTTTTTCTCCTTTAGGGGGAAAAAAAACTTTTTAGTCATACACAAATCGGGTATAATGAAATATTAGTACGGCTACTCTTCTTAACTCCTAACTCAGAAAAGGCGCTTCTGTCCTTCGAAACGACGTTACCTATTTGCCGGTCCACAGTGTTTAAATTTACATTACTTGAATTTTCATTAGTACTTCTCTGCATAGTCATTCGTCATAGCACGTATACATTCGGGATAAAGAAATGACGGAATACTGGTGTTTCACGGAAGTGGATGCTAACAGCTGCTTTAGGTCTGTTCAGTACAAAATCGGGCTGCTCCCTATAGAGCTGCGTTTCATAAATAAATAAGCTTAATTAATCCCAGGAGGGTACGCCCTCCTGGTGCAACCTGGCAAAGATTCAGCCCTACGATTCTCACCTTCTGTTCTCATATCAGATTGCGCCGGTCTTGATGTTTCCTTCTGCGAAACAGACGAAGATTGCTTCGGAAGTCTTCGTCATTATTAGCAGTACAGTATTTTTGGCTAAGCCACATCTACTTTATTCCTAGTCCTTTCCATTTCATTACTTACTAATTATCCTATTCTTTTATGGTATAATCTGAGATAATATGAGCTCCGATCAATGAAGATCAATATTACCTGCGAGGCGAGGTTTCGGCCTTGTGTTTGTGAAGTATAAATTGCAGCCGCGATGATGACTAACCTGAATAATGTTCATCGTGGTGCACCTCAATGTCTCGAGTATAAAATTCATATGGTTATTGAAAGAGACCAAGACAGCCTCTGTCCAAATCCGTACGACTCCTACTTTCTTACCGTTCGTGACGATAATTTCATTTCTTTCGACGCTGCATAATGATTGCAGTTGACAGAGAGATGTTAAATAATATCAAAATCACCAATCACTGTGTCCAAAACACGTTAGCTAGCGGTGTTGTAAAATCCATGTAATAATATTTTATCTGTTTTTGACCGTGCATCTCAGTACAATCTTAGTAACTGACAAACTTAATGCACAAATTTTTGTTTTATAAGAAGTTTATTATATTCCTCTACATGTTTCGAGCACAACAGGGCTCGAAACATGTTGCACCGAACGACCACCTACAGAGCGTGATGATACCAGATGTTGTATAATACAATTTTGACCTCCTGATGATAAGCACAATAGTGCCCGAAACATGTAGAGGAATATAATAAACTCGTTATAAAACACGAATTTGTGCGTTAAGTTGGTCAAATACTAAGATTCCGTGTAATAATTTTAATGTATTAAAGCAATTTTGTTCGAAAGCCACCGAAAATTACCCAAGAAAAAGACCCGCAGACGAAGAGAGAAAATTGGAAAGGAAATGTGAATAACACACTTCGGTTCAATAGAGTGTACGTTTCGTGACACGTAAGGAAGGTGAGTGGCTCTGGGAAAGTCCCTTCGCAATGTGGTCGCGAGAAGGTAGACACATGATGACGCAGACGAGAACGTATGTGACCTCTACTTCCGATATTTTCCCAAGCAAAACTTTTTTTTTTTTTTTTTTTTTTTTTTTTTTTTTTTTCTAATTTTTCTTTTTTTTTTTCTATTTTTAATTCTTTTTTTTTTTTTTGTTCCTTTTAAGCATACAGTTATCTTTTTTTTTTTTA